>Ga0315338_1000360_pt1 | contig 119360 bp, 121 predicted proteins | sample ASW8metaG_FD_204518 | JGI IMG/M metagenome (GOLD analysis project Ga0315338, IMG submission 204518) | Ammonia-oxidizing marine archaeal communities from Monterey Bay, California, United States - ASW #8 | ecosystem: Environmental > Aquatic > Marine > Coastal | place: USA: California | collected...
AAGTGGAAGAAGCCGCCCATTGCCTGGTCGCAGGCGAAGGCTCAGTTTGCGATCCAGTTCGGAGAACGATTCAATCTTGGTGATTGATTTTTAAAACGGCTCACACACAGAATTTCTGACACCACCGCAATTAATTAAGCCCTAAAGCCGGCGATGCAGCGCAGCACGAACGTCGGCTTAGCCTCTTCACAACGGACGCTGGGCCCAGCGTTAACTTTCATCGTTAACGGCCAATAGCGGACGGACGAGCTTCTAAGGCAGCTTGGGTATTCTAGCGGTCGCGCCCGGAACGCAACCGTCTTCGAATCACCTGCCCGCAAAGTCGGCGTCTTCAGTTTTCCAGCAGGACAGACCCTCAACCCAGCTCGGAGGTAGGTCTTCAGAACGTTGTACTCGAGCGTTCAGGCGCGTGACCAACGGCGGAAAATAGAGGTACTGAGCCTCCTGCCACCAAGCTTTACCGCCAGGGCAAATTAAGATCCCGAGCAGCACATCCTCCCAAGCCTGCACAAATTCACCAATGCCTCGGAGCTGTTGCTGCCTCAACACTGCCGAAAGGTTCGAGAACAATTGAGAAAATAAGGCATGCACAGCCGCCTGCTCGTTCTTTTTGAGGTTGCCCCAATCGTTTACTCCGATTCTGACCAAGCGTAGTAGTTCACGGTCCTGCTCCAATCGTGACCAGGCGACGTTGAATCCCGCAATCAGCTCTCTTTGTGCCTCCGCCAAAGCAACTTCATTCGCGCTGCGAGTTTGAATCGCCAGATACCACAATGACACCACGACCGCGAATAGCCCAAAAAACTCCGCTATGGACCCAAGTTCGGCAATTGTCATAGTCAGGTTTCCTCTGTTCATTACAACCAGGTTCGATCATAGCCACACTTCGGCCTGACGTGCCGGTCCCCCCTGATAACGGACGTTGAAAAGCTGGACGGAAATCGACGCGAACGGCCATGAACCGTCATTCAGAAAGGCAAGAGGCAAGAGGCAAGAGGCAAGAGGCAAGAGGCAAGATCTGACACCGAAGGTGCAACTTCACGTTAAACATCCGGTGAGTAGCAATTATGGGTCGCTGCCAAACGTTTGTTCTCGTCCCCAACCGGTCGTTTGTGTGACTTGCTGGGCACTAATCTGTCAGGACGCTCGCGCGCTCGACGATGTCGGGGCGTGTGAGGACGGCGGGTGGCTCCAGCAGGTGGGTGACACGAACACTGAGCGTATGGACCTCGGTATCCTGCTCCGCAAGTCGGCGGATCGCGGCGCCTATCCGCCAGCGGTTCTCAAGGTCCTCGGGGCGTTCTCCTTCGGTACTCGGATAGGCAAGGTCGCGAGTTTCCATCACTGACCAACCGGCGCTGTTCAAATTTTCGCACCCTGTGAAGTATCGAGATGCAAGGCTACCATCTGTGGTGTCGAGCAGACCTGCGCGCAATGACAGTGCCTGTCCGGCAGACAGGCTGATGCCCTGGCCGTACATCGGGTTGAAGCTGGTCAACGCCTCGCCCATCGGCAGCAGGCCGTCCGGGAAGCGGGGCATTAGATCATATCGGAACCAGTTACCACGCGGAATCTTGTAGCTCCGAAGCTCCGAAACTGGCTCCGCCTGTACCAATTTTTCATAGATGATCGGATGCGCAAGTCCTCGGGACCATTCGACGAATCCCCCAGGATCGCGAGGGGCAATGTCGCCACCCCGTCCGTACATTGTGGCGAGCCACAACCCGCCGTCCACTGGGGTCAGGTACGCGGCGCGCCGGGCGGGCGGAATCGCTAGCATAAGGCAGGCCCAATTGCCTTCATTTAATTCGGGCGGCGGGCGAAAGAAGCCTGATGTATATCCCATGGAAATCTTCAGGCTCTGAACCGGAACCTCTCCAAACCCCTGAGACTGCAACCATCGGGGTAAACGTGTGCCCCGACCCGAGCACTCTACGACGAGGTTTGCGGCGATACGCTCAAGTCCTCCGGCCGCCTCCACCACTACTCCGACTACGCGGTTCCGTCCGTCTGTTTCGAAATCGGTCACCCGAGTGGAATCGCGCAACCGGACATTCGGCGAGTCCAGCACCAGTAGTCGTGTCGTATGTTCCAGCAGCGGACGCGTAACTGACGGCGTAAGAATGCCAACATCTCGGATCGGGGTGGGTCCAGCGGTATCGTGGAACCAAAGATCCTTGTTGCGTCGTATCCTTATCGCCCCCGCGGCATAGAGATGTTCCATTATTCCGGGAATCAATTCATCCATCGCCTCGACGGCGTAGCCGAGGAAAGTATGGACATGAGCGCCTTGTGGCACGCCCTTGCGCAGTTTCGGCTCAGCCGGCAATTGATCCTTCTCAAGGATCAGCACCTCGTCGAATGCCTTTGACAGGGCGGCAGCAGCCATCAGGCCGGCCATGCCCGCGCCAATCACGATGGCGCGTTCTCGTAATCTAATGGCCATACGACATGCTCCTAAACGCGGCGGCTACCGACCGCGATTTGTCGAATAACTAGGCTACGTTAGGCAAGTATAGGCGCCATTAACGCCCCTTTTCCCCCAACATCACGTTAAACATCCCGCGAGTAGCAATTATGGGTCGCCGCCGGTTACTGAAGTTTATGCCCCCATCAGAGGATACCTAACGACGGTGCCGTAACACGAACGATACGCACTTCGGCTAGAGGCGCACTAAGGATTTCGCCTATCCCAGCGCCTCATGGGCGGCTGTAGCCACTTGCAAACGGACATTCGGCCGCGCGGCTACAACGAGCGCGAACGGCCAATAACCGACCTTCGTAGGCTTCTCGGCTATGCTAATGCCTCGTCAATGCCGGGGATAAAGAGATGAACTGGGAAGCGGTGAGCGGAATCGCGGAAATCGTGGGCGCGGTCGTCGTCGTTGTGTCGTTGATATATGTCGGGGTACAAGTTCGGCAGAACACCAGCGCCACCCGGTACCAAGCCACCCAGAACCTAATCGCCGGTATGTCCGATGCTCACTTTCTTATATCGTCAGACGGCGAACTTGCGGCAATAATGCGAAGAGGAGGTTATAACCGAAGCTCGTTAACCGACGATGAACAATTACGATACAACATGTGGTTGTTTTCGCTTTTTAACCAGTACGATTTTGCATTTCACCAATTTAGGGCAGGCGAATTGGACGAGAACATATGGGGAAAACTGGAGTACGAGGTGCCGCAGTGGATCAGCAGTCTTCCCGGGGTCCGCGAATGGTGGGATCAGGATAAAATACGGATGTCGAAAGACTTCGTGGATTACATTGAAAAAAAGGTATCGGATTCTGCGGGATCGCAGTCACTGCCCACGATGCCGCAACCAACAGATACGACGTAGAATTTGAGGGTATCGAGCCGCTTATCACAACACGGTTCATACTCATTGAACGACTGATATAAGGCGAGCAGCCGACGTTCACCGAGAAGGGCGTAATTTCGCTTCTCGGCCACGAGCTGACCTACGACATGCCTTGATGGATAATCCTGAAATCCAATGTCTGCAAATAATTCAGTGAGCGATAGTTGTTGTCAGAGTCAAATTGACGCAGCTTCATTAGACGTGCGTCAGCGCCGAGTGCTGATTCTGGTACTCGTTATCAACGCGGTGACGTTTCTAATGATGGTCACCGCGGCCACGTTCAGTGGATCTTCTTCCCTACTATCCGGCGCGCTCGACAATCTCGGCGACGCACTGACGTACGCATTGAGTTTGGCCGTTATCGGGGCAGCTTGTGCAGCAAAAGCACGAGTAGCGTTGTTCAAGGGGTTCCTGATCTTTGGTGCTGCTCTCGCGGTAGCTGTTCAAATTGGGTGGCGGATATCGAACGTTGAAACGCCTGTCTTTGAAACCATGGGCTTCGCTGCGCTTCTCAATTTAGGAGCGAACTTACAGTGCCTGCGGTTGTTGTATCCCTATCGCAATAGTGACGTGAATATGTCATCGGTGTGGGAGTGCTCGCGTAACGACGTCGTGGAAGGGTTTGCCGTGATCGCCGCCACTCTCGCTGTATGGGCGTTTGCTTCCGGATGGCCGGATATCCTGATCGCAATTGCCCTACTGGTTCTATTCCTGCGCTCAGCCTCTCGCGTTCTTAGAGGCGCATGGCGGGAACTCTACCCTGCTCTGTCGCCAAGCTAGCCAAATTTTCCGCTTGGGGTCGGTAGCGGAATATTGCACCGCCGCATCGGCACGACTGCTTTCAGGCCCACAGCAGACATCAGCCCGATAAGCAGCGGCTTCGGCTCTCGGCCGGCTTCGGACATTCACGCTGCCTGCACCCTCGGATATGCTGCCCGCTGGATTTACTAGCGGGAGATTGAATGATGAACTGGGATGCGGTTGCAGCTATATCCGAAGCAGTTGGTGTCATCGCCGTACTAGCTTCCATTCTCTATTTGGCCCGACAGGTAGCTCAAGGCAACCGATTGAATCAATCGGATTCGATTCGCACCTTCCTCGGCCAATTCAATGGGTTCCTCAATCAAATCGGCGATGAGGATTTCATCGAAATATGGCGGAGAGGGACAGCCGATTTCAACGCTCTAAATGATCACGAAAAATCGAGACTGCATACAAAGCTACTAGAGCATTTCATGCTCGGTCAAACGCAAAGGATGATCGATCCGGGTGGGAATGAAGAATTGTCGCAATTTGCTGACTTCGCTTTCGCGCAGACCGTAAAGCAGCCAGGTGCCAGACAATGGTGGGATACCTTTAAAACTGGAATACCGGACCGAGAATACGTTTCACGGATCGACAACTTTCCGGACGAACTACTCCCGAAGTGGAACCAGTTTATGCCCTGGTACGTGCCCGATCGCGATTAGGTCACCTCGGCTGAGTGAACCTCGCGTCGACTGCCATTAATCAGTTGAGTCGGCATTCGAGGCCGGCCACGACCCGATAGCGGACCTTCGCAAATGAAGTTCAACGGTCGCCGAACGGCCAATACCGGCCATTCACGCCGGCAATTCCCTCGGATTTGCTGGCCGTTGGACTCATAAGCGGGAGGTCGAAAAATGTACTGGGATGCTGCCGGTGCACTTGGCTAACGTGGTCGAACTAAATGTCTACGTTTTTTTGACTCTCTATCATTTGACCAGTACTCCTTAACGACCCAAGAACACTGGCTCTTTTTTATCCACGAAGGCTTTCGCGGCATTGCGATGATCTTCCGTTTGGCCACAGTGAATGTGGTGCGTCGCCTCAAGATCTAAACAATCATCGACATCGCAACCACTAATTGCGCGATTTAGATTCTCTTTCATATAGCGATAGGCTACGGCGGGACCGGCCGCCAATCTTTGCGCAATGGCTTTGGTCTGGGTTTCGATCTCGTCGGCTTGGCACACCCAATTCGTTAAGCCGAGTTTGAGCGCTTCTTCCGCGCCAATACGCTCAGACAGAAAGTACATCTCGCGTGCTTTCGCCGTACCGACAAGCTGACTCAAAAAGTAAGTACCGCCGTAGTCGCCAGAAAAACCGACCCGCGCAAACGCGGTCGTCATGATCGCGTGCGACGCCATAATTCGCAGATCACAGGCTAACGCGAGCGACAATCCCGCACCGGCAGCAGCGCCCGGTAATGCCGCGATCGTCGGTTTCGGCATCTTGTAAAGTTTCCCTGCCGTACCGCGTTGACTGACCCGTTGCTGATGTATCGCGACATCGATCGTATCGTCGCCGATGGTGCCGTCACCGCTTGCGGCCATTCCTTTAACATCGCCACCAGCGCAAAAGCCCTTGCCGCTGCCCGTTAGTACGATGCAACGCATTGCGGGGTTGAACTCGGCTTCCGTCAACTGTGCTTGCAATGCGCCGACCATGGCGGGCGTCATGGCGTTGCGAGCGTCGGGGCGATTTAATGTTAACGTCAAGACGCCACTATCTAGGTCCGCTAAAAGTTCTTGCGTGCCGGTATCGAGTGCGGTCAATGTCTGCTCCTTGGTACTTGAATCGGTCTCGAAATAATTCGCGAATGTGCGACTATTGTTTGTGCCAATAGTCTGTCGCGCTCGTAATAAAACCGTCTTTCAATTGAAACGCGCACATCCCAGGGACGCTCCAAGCCTCCTCACCGCTACCCCCGCTCATTACCCACTCAACTGCGGCACTCGTTGCGCCGATCGTTACTGTCGCTGCTGTTAGTTTTACGCCGGCGTAGTTGTCGACGAAATTCTGTACAAATGCGCGTACGGCTTCTCGTCCGCTCGCGTGTTTACCGGTAGGGATGTCGGAGTATACGATGTCGTCGCTGAAGTAACCCATGATGGTATCGACATCGCCGCTGGTCCACGCCGCATAATAAGCTTTCATTGCATCTTCATTCATCTCGGCAGCGCTAAGGAAACCAAGCGGCGCAAATGTCAAAAGCAAAGTTACCAACATAGATTTTAGGTTTAGCATTACCTTCTCCTTTGAGATAAAAGTTCAGTTACGGATTTAGGCGACTACTACTAGCATAAGGCGCCGCTATTCCCCGACTCAAGGATGACCTTCCAGTCAGGCGGCGAGAACCCATCGACGCCATTCAACGAATTATGGGAGTTTCTGAGTGCTGAATCCTGGAGAGCCACTGAATCAAACAACATTGCGCCAGAAGCGTTAATTAAATCCGTTTTGTTGAGTTTCGAAGTACCGCCTCGGGCCGTTGTCGAAGCGACTGCGGTCCTTGACGAACGACCGTTATCGAGGCGGGAGCGGCCCGTCACCGAGTAACCAAAAATAGACGCGAACGGCCGAGGCTGTGTAAAAACTATTTTCAATTTTGGAAAGTGGGGCGTGCGCCTTAATTTCATCTCGAATTGGAAAGAACGATCCCTAATTCGCTTTCGTCTCAAGACCGCTGTGGGAAAAATTTTCGTCGCCCGGCCTCTTTTCAGAGTTTTTACACAGCCTCGGCCAGAAAGAGACCTTCGCCGGTCGCTGCGCGCCTCAACGCACATCATGGGATAAGTAGTTAAATATTGGATGCTATAACTTCCAATCTGTTACCGATAACGAGTTAACGTACTGCTGAAATTTTTCGTCGAACAAGAAATTGCGCATAGCCCAAAACTTCGCCGCGCTCGGTACGCCCATGAGTATTTTTGTTTCTTTCTCCATTCCCTCCCAATAGCGGCTATCGAGTCTTCCCAACTCAAATTGAATGAAAGCCTCTTCGCAGACCCGAAATACCCCTAGGTAAGTTACGATTAGAACCATCCTTTCCGGATCAGAAAGAGAGTCGAAATCTTGGTGCGCTTTATCCGCAATCTTTCCAAACTCAATATCGCCGATGGCCTTCATCGCATCTCGATACGCTTCGGCGATTTCGTGCATCGCTGCGATACGGGATTCACGAATTTGCGTGCGGATTTGTATGCCGACGTATATCAATGAAACTACGATGGCGATTACGCCAACGACTTCGGCGAGCGCGGATACTGCTTCCCAACTCATCATGATTTGCTAGCAACCTAACGCCGAGTAGGGCGTCGCTTGAAGGCGACCGACCGGAGCGACAGTACAGAGAAAGGCGCGGTCACGCGTCGGTCTCCAAAGATTTGTTAGAGGGTTGTTCCAGCATCTCGTTTACCCATGGTCGGAATCTGGTCCGGGGGATTGAATCTTACGATTTCTTCGTCCACAAAAGATTGAAACTCGTCGGTAAAGCGCGATTTATCCTGTTCCCACCACTCATTCGCTCCCGGCAGATGCAGGTAAAGTGGGATTTCATACTCCATTTTTTTCCAGCTTATTTCGTCGAGCTTTCCCGATTTGTAACGCCGATAAGCAAAATCGAATTGGCTATATACGGCGAAAAATAAGGCGTTAAACCGGAATTGTTCGTATTCGTTCAGTTCCGAATGATTAAAAACCCCATCCTGAACGATACGCGAAAGCTCGGCGTTACCGGCCAGAAGATAGTTCGCTTCCGCATCAGCAGTAGTTAGATTTTGAGCAGCGAGATCGCGGGTGGCTTCCGTATTCTGCCGGATCTGTATAGCTACATAGCCAAGCGAAACTACAACGGCGAGTGCCCCCAGTATTTCTCCGACTGCACCAATAGCATCCCAGTTCATTCACGTCCCTCCGAATTACTGAAGGTCAGACTACCGGGTCATCCAGACGGTGTCAGTTTAGGTGCGCCTATTGCAGCGCCGCATGAGCATCCGTTTACCCGCTCCGAAGCAGACGCAGGCCGTCGAGGCCGCAATGAACGCGAAAGGCCAGGACGAGATATTGAATTCCGAATTAATGTTGATTCTTCGTTGTATGATTGCGGCGAAATTTCTTGATTGAGGGAGATCGATTAGATGCGCATCGGAATCATGGCGGAGCCCTTTGCTCAGACATTGGATGATATTAAGGAAGAGGTCGCATTGGCACAGGAGGCGGGTGTATCGACGTACTGGCTCGCGCAGATCTGGCGGTACGACGCGCTCACACTGATTCCTGAACTGGCAAAACTTGCGCCTGACGTTGAGTTTGCTTCCGGCGTCGTTGCAAGTTATCTACGTCATCCGATGACACTGGCATCTCAGGCTCTCACGACTTCCCTGCTTACGAACGGCAAATTCACTCTCGGTGTCGGCGTAATGCATAAGCCGCTGATCGAGGGCATGTTCGAGATGTCATTCGACAAGCCGGCGCGCCATATGCGCGAATATCTCGATATTCTGCTGCCCTTGCTCGAACAGCGAAATGTGGACGTGAGTGGTAACACGGTCAGCTATCACGGTGAAATTGACGTACCTGATGCGCCGCGTGTGCCGGTGATGCTGGCAGCCCTCGGTCCCCACATGCTGAAGCTCTGCGGGTCGCGAACGGATGGAACGGTCATGTGGATGACAGGACCTCGCACCCTACGCGAGGATGTTTTGCCAAAACTCGAAGAGGCTGCCGAAAAAGCAGGCCGCAATGCCCCCCGAATGGCAGTGCTAATACCCGTGTTGATCACGGATGACATCGAGACCGGCCGAAAGCAGGCTGCGGAAACTTACGCGATATATGGGGAGATGCCGTCTTACCGCGCGATGCTTGAACAAGAAGGTTTCAGCTCGCCCGAAGATTACGTTCTTATCGGGTCCGAAGAGCACGTCCGTGAACAGATTGGGTCTTACGAAGCGGCGGGCGTCACGGATTTCGGTATTCAGGTTGCACCTTCACGGGAGCGGTCGCGGACGTTGGAATTCATTGCGGAATTGGCCCGCGAACGCCGTATCTGACCTAGCGAATAAACATCGAGACTCAGAGATTGTCGGCATCGGGCCGGCCGCGATCTGCTGAAATGCGGTATCGGTAGGACCGCTTTCAGCCGGTGAGCCGACGTTCGCTGGCAAGAGGGTAACTTCGCTTTCCGGCCAATTTCAGACGTTCACACCCCAGACACCCACGGATATGCTGCCTGCTCGATACACGGGTGGGAGATTGAAAGATGAACTGGGATGCTATAAGCACGATTGCGGAATCCGTCGGTGCCGTTGCCGTGGTTGGTTCGCTACTATTCTTAGCACTTGAAACGCGGAAGAACACAAAAACTGCACGCGCTTCCCTATCGAATGATTCGCTAACCGCAACAGCAGAATTAAACGACGTGATCCTGGCTGACGCTGAGCTGCGTCGAATCGTGAGCAAAGCGACGAACCCGAATATCGCCTTAGAGGAATATTCGGAAGATGAACGAGATGCAGTGATTTATTTGGCTAGGGCACTTTTCATGCGCTATGAAGGATTGTATATGCTTTATAGACAAGGTCTCGTGGAGTTGGATTTATGGGAGGGCCGAAAGGCTTTAATGTCTGGATTGCTTCAATTGCCTGTTTGGGAGGAGTACTGGGAGCAAGAGCAGAAGAACAGCATATTCACGTCGCGCTTCACTGACACGGTCAATTCGGCAGTGGCTGCAAAAAATATTGGGACCCCGCTACGTGAGACGCCTAACCTGCGACTGTGATTCAATGTACCCGGCTAGCTTTTCCCGCGGAATGCCGGCTTCGGGCACATTTCGGCGGGCCACGGTTAGCGCCAAAAGGTCTGTTATTGAGAGCAGAGCCGCCGGTCGCGCATTGATGCAGAATCGAAGCTAACGGCCACAACCCGACGTTCACGCATGTGCTCCTGTCGGATATGCTGCCCACAGGATTTGGCGACGGATAAGAACGAGTACATCTGCTCGGTTCGCGGGTTTGCAGCGCTAAAGGGACGGATTTATTCGACGGTTCTGCATCGCTGACCGGAGTAAAGTGACCGGAAATTGCGCCAGCAACGCTCTCACGCTTACAGGAACGCCGGGCATGTCAAAACCGCAGCGATTGATCTTCCAACTCGGGACCAACAACTGGCAATCGGAGCAGGAGTTCGCGCCGGGAAGTGGCATTCTGCACGAGCAGCACCACAACACCTTCAACGACCGCCCGGACGTCGTTTGTCACAGCGTCTTCCCTTCGCGCGTACAGCGCTTTACTCGACCTGATGTACGCGTGTTTGAACTCGAGCATGACATCCCCATTTGCGAGTCGGTATCGCCGGTCTCATCCTATCGCTGGCATAGCATGACCGAGGACGAGTTTGAAGCCTATCGCAACCGTTTAGGGGCTTTCGTCTCGACTTACATCGATGAAGTGGAAGCGAAGCTCGCCCGCTCATTTGATCTGTTTATCGCGCATCACGCATTCCTTAATCCCTTGGTCATGGCGGATGTCAATCGCGCCCGCACCGCACGTGGCCTGCGACCAGTTCCCTTGTTCGCATTTGTTCATGGCACGGCGCTGCTCATGTTCCAACATGAAATGCGGGGTGATGACCCCGACTATCCCGCACGCTTTTATCCGCGCTGGATCCGCGAGCGAGTTTTTGATGAGGTTCGCGGTGTATTCGTGATCTCGAACTCCCAAAAACAACGCTTCCTGTCGATCTTCGACAGCTACGATCCCGAGCGGGTCATGGTCGCCCCCAACGGTATCGACCCCACGGTGTTTCGTCGCGATGAAACATGCGTGCGGGATACGGTTCTCGCCGGGTTCCCGACCAGGCCTTACTCGGGCAGTGCCGTCATGCCCGCGCCGATCCCGGATAACTGCGATCGGATGGTTTTGTTCGTCGGCAAATTTGCCGACATCAAACGTCTTGATTGCCTGCTCAGAGCAGCGGCGATCTATGAAAAAGCGGCTGCGGCGACCGGACTCAATGTGATTACGGTTATCGCGGGTTCCGGTCCTGTTGCCGACCAGAAACGCTATCAGGATCTCGCTACCGAACTCGGCCTCGACGGTGCCTACTTTATCGGGCCGCACGAACAACCTGCGCTGGCACGTTTGTATAACGTAGCCGATATCGGCGTGTTTCCAACGAAGTTCGAAGCCTTCGGGCTAGTGTTCCTCGAATGCCTGGCCTGCGGTACGCCAGTCATCGGCACCGCAGCCGGCGGCCCGCTCGAATTCGTCAACCCGGCGGTCGGCGAACTGGTCGCCGACTTCGACAGTAACGAGACTTTCAGCGAGGCGCTCGGCGAAACAATCGCCCGTGCATTGATCGAAAACTGGAAGCCGCACAAGGCAGCAGCGGCGCTGGAGGTTGCCTCGCACTACACGCTTACAGCGCAGTGCGACCGCATGTTGTCGGGGGTTGACGCGCTGCTCGCTTGAACCTTCGAGAAAGGACTAGGAGACCCAATAAAATGGAGCATCAGATAATGGCATGCCCAGCCACAGTCATACGGCTAACCGGCCGCGAAACGTGACGCATGACGATAACCCCGATAGAAACAAGATCCTCTAGCTTCAGCATGGGCTCTTCTATTCAAGGGAGCTCATCACCAACCCGTATCGCTCCTGCATTTCAGTGATCGTGGGTCAGCATTAGTAGTTGAGATCCCAAATCCCTTTCAGTTGAATCGGCATTCGAGGTCGGTCACGACCCGATAGCGGACCTTCGCAGATGAAGTTCAACGGTCGCCGAACGGCCATTAACCGACATTCGACCATCTACGATGCAATTCCGTCTCTACTTACGGGAGGGGTCCATACGCGACTTGTTCGGCCGAAGCCCATACCGATAAACGGATCTCTCTATTTTTCGTCCTTCGACACTGCCGCGTCGATGGCGGCAACATGCTCTGGAGCCCACTGATTAATCATATCTTTATGGCTGTGCCAGAACGGGACGAGCCCGGGATTGGATTTAAGTATTCTGATCAGATACTCGATTTCGGACGGGATATCGTAAAAGATTGCGGAGCGCTTGTTGGTTGCCATTGATACAGCAGCGCCAATAAACAACTCTTGGCTCAGTGTTGAAATCGCAATTTCTTCGTCGTCCGTAAGCGCCTCTCCTCTATTAGCTTTTGCGATAACCTTCGGCAGTTCCGGATTCTGCATCAATGCTATGCGCCACCGCGAGTAGCTTTCGTGCGACGCATAAGTAGTCTGTACTTCGGACGCCACACGAGCGAGCTTCAATTGGATGGCGAGGTAGCCAAGTGTCACTACCACGGCAATAGCACCAAGGATTTCGCCGATCGCTCCAATTGCGTCCCAATTCATACCGGTACCTCCGTCTCGCTGACGGATCGATTACTTGGCGAAAAAAGCGGTGTCAGTTTGGAAAGGCTTTTTGCAGTGCCGCATGACTGTCTGCTTACCGGTTCCTATGCGGACGGTCGCCGTCGGCATCAATATCGACGCGAACGGCCATTAACAGCCATTCACGCCACCACTGTCCTCGGATATCCTGCCCATTGGATCTATTGGCGGGAGGAGTCGATACATGCCTTGTTAGGTGGGTGGCTTAAGTCCAGCACGTTGAGATCCCGGAGGAGGATTCTCAAGTAAAAAATCTACTTCTTTTCGAAAGTTATCGCCAAACCATTCACCTCGTTGCGCCCACCACTTTCGTCCCCCAGGGGAGCCAATCACCCCGGCGATGCGGTTTCGAAACGGCCGAATTAGATCCTCAGGAAATTCTTCGCGCCGATAATCCGCAAAGGCCTGTTCTACAGCCTCAAGCCAACTAGTTACGGCTAAGTCGAAACGATACCTCTCGTGCGGCGTCAGCGTGTCCAAATCGTCAATACCGCGCAGCACTATTTCGGAAACTTTCTCGTCCAAAATTGCGTGCAAAGCGCTCGCATGATCTGTGTGGGTATGTCTAGCGTTCGTGCGTTGCGCTGCGATTGTGTTCTGTCGAATCTGAAATCCGACGTATAGAAGCGAGCCGATCACGCCGGCTGCACCGATCATTTCCGCAATACCACTAATCGCGTCCCAATTCATCAGCCTAGTCTAGGTCCGAGTTTTCATTTTCGACGCTTGCGGCGATTCTACAAGAACGCGCATTCGATCAGCATTCCAAATCTGACCATCGCCAATTGCCTCATCCACAGCGGCGTAGAATTCCTTGCTGCAAACGAAGACTTTTGATTCCCACCACTCGTTCGATATCGGATTTTTCAGAAACGACGCGAGGATCTCCCGATATTGCTCCCAAAGCACCGGATCGATTAGCCCCGCTTTGTGCTGCGTGTACATTTCCTCCATTCGCGACGCCCACGCCGCCACCATCCAAATAAAACGCGCTCGGTCGGCGGGCTCGAGGCTATCCGGCTCTAAGAAGCCCGAATTAAACACTCGAATCAGTTCAGGGTCCGACATTATTGTTGTGTGCCAGTCAGTCACTAGCCTCGTTGTCGCTAATCGGGAATTGCTGCGTTGCTCTGTAGTGTTTAGCCGGATTTGTACGGCTAGGTACACGAGCGTAGCAACCGTTGCGATGGCTGCTACGAACTCTCCTAAACTACCAAGGTCTTGGATATCCACGGGGCACCTAACGCTAGGATAACCTGCGCGTTACAGTGGACTTTTCTGAAGCGACAATAGCGAAGCTGCGTAAGAAAAACCCGCTGTAACGTGTCAGGTTGATCCGCTTGTTAGGCGTCAGTTCTCTCACCTTTGACCCTGCTTTGATTCCAAGCCTCGGGGCTGAACGCAGACCACAGTTCGGTGATTGGTACCGGTGGATTATCAGCATCCGAAATTTTCCGTTCAATCAACTCCCGTACCTCTGAATGGAAGCCTAAACGAAGACCTTCTTCATTCCACCATCTCCAAATGCCCTTTGGCGCAACTATCGAGACGGCCACTGCGGTCCACACGTCAAATTGCTCCTCGCCCAGCACACCGTTTCTATGAAGCTCCTCGACGATCTGGAAGTGATTAAGATATTGCACAACCCATGAAAAAGCTGCCGCTTTGTCCTCAATTGAGGGATTCCGTTCTTCAGCCGTTCGAACGTAGCCTCCGATAACTGCGGGATCTCGAAGCTGAGTTACTATGGTGTTTTGTCCATGTTGAATTGAAACGAGTTCTTCTCTTCTTTGTTGGGCAGTGTTTTGTCTAATCTGAACCGCGAGATAAATGAGCGTTGCAAGCGTAGCGATCGCCGCTATAAGCTCTCCGATGCTTCCCAGGTCCTGGACGTTCATATCATGGCGCCTAACGTTGATATAGACAGAATCTGCGTTGAACGACAAATACAGAAGGCGTGTTTGTCGTAATAGGCAGAATCATTGCAGCGCAGCAAGTCATGATGACAAACCCGCAGATATCGCTGGTCCGAGCTTAGCGCAAGACTCGCCCGAGGGTCACGTCGAAGGTCGGCTTCGGGCATATCGCATCGCAATAAGGTCCGGCCGTTGTTCCCTCATGAACGGACCTACGGCCTCACCAGAACTTTCGACGCGAACGGCCAGCTACGGACATTCACGCTCGTGAGGAGCATACGATATGCTGCGGACGTGTTTCGAGTACAGGAGATTGAAAGATGAATTGGGATGCTGTCGGAGCGGTTGGCGAGGTTGTTGGTGCTGCTGCAGTGGTTGTTTCCCTCATTTACGTCGGATTTCAGATTCGCCAGAATACATCCTCTGCCCAGGCGGCGACGTTTCAGTCATATGTCGAGAATGCGATGGGATGGATGGCCTCCGTCTACGAAGACGCAGAATTATGTGACCTATGGCGGCGAGGGAACGAAGATTTAGACTCACTTAACGCGAACGATAAGGACCGGTATTCATTCCTTCAGCTTGCGTTCTTTCGAATGTTCGAAAATGTCTATCTGCAGGTTCAAAAAGGCTTCGTAAAGCATGAGCAATGGGAAGGTCTTCGAGAAAGCTATCTAATGCTCATTGATGCGCCCGGACTTCAGCAATGGTGGCGCGACAATGCACGACGATACAGCAATTCATTTCGTGAATTCGTCGATTCCGAATTACGCAATCGAACCGCCTAACAGCCGACGCTGTTCCCATGCCACTTGTTGAGCATAATTCTCGTTCTGTCGCCTCCGCCTCCATAGCAGACGCTCGCCCCAGTGCTCGTGATCGACGCGACCGGCCACAAACGGACCTTGGCCACTTCGTGTTCGTGCGGTTTTCGTCGATACGACGCCAGTCAAGCCAGTTTCGGAGGACCGCGCTTTATATGCTCAATCGTTTGCTCGAATGAATTAGAACTGTCATCGATCCACTCAAACCACCAGTTTGCTCCGGCCTTCCCATAGTCCGCGAGCTTTGCCGATGCCGTTCCTCGAACATCTTCTGCGGTCGACCCGGTTGCAACCAACGCGAAATCATGCAGATTGCCACGTTGTTCGACGATTGTGCGTGCGGCGTCTTTGAGTTCTTCCGGTGATAACCAATACTGGTCCCACGACGCCGACTCGAAGGTACCTGCTTGGATGACCTCGGGGACCTTAATCGGGAAACAACCCTCCCAACGCGCCGCACGCCGTAAACCCGCGCGTGCCGGCAGCGCGGCCGCAACCCAGATTGGCGGCCTTGGTTGCTGCGGGGTTCTGGGCAGCAACGTTATACTGTCAACGTGATAATGCTTCCCCGTATGGTTCACGTTTTCGCCGCGCAAAAATTGGTCCAATAAATCCAGACCTTCGTCGACCCGTTCTGCACGACCTTTCGCGCTCGAGTCTTCGTTGAAGGCTCCAAACTCGACTTCAGCAGGTTCCCCTAGTCCTACTCCAAACACAACGCGTCCATCAGACAACTGATCTAACGTTGCGATCTCCTTCGCGACTTTCCATGGTCGCCTTCTTGCAAGCGGCGTGATCATTGGTCCAATTTTTATAGTCGTCGTCGCTTGCGCCGTAGCGCCCAACACGATTGTCGCGTCCGCAACTGGGAACTCCCCGCCAGCCTCTATTGCTATATGGTCATATATGAAAAAGCCATCGAAACCGGCAGCTTCGGCTGTTACTGCTAACTCGACAAGCCGTGCGGGGTCGCCATAATCGTTATAGATCGGCGCGTAAATCGCAGTAAGCATCGAATTTCTCCTAATCGAACCCGGCCTGGTTGTGATTATTGGTTTTAGCCTTTACTACTCTAACATCTCAGTCGCGCCGGAGAGCCGGGACCGTATTCAGAAACTTCGCGCCACATATGACCCGAACGGTTTGTTCGAACTCCTTCGAAGGATGCCCCAATGTACCCCGCAAGATCTGAGTTGGGCACTATTCCGCCCGTCGCATCGCAGCACGAACGTCGGCTTAGCCTCTTCATAACGGACGCTGGGCCAAGCGTTAACTTTCATCGCGAACGGCCACGAACCGATGTTCATCGTCTTCGGATATGCTGTTTGTAGCCGAGCTAATGAGGAAATGAAAGATGAACTGGGAAGCAATGGGCGCAATCAGCGAAGCAATTGGTGCTGCCGGGGTTGTTATTACGCTGGCGTACCTAGCCATACAGCTTCGGAGTCACAATCAGGGCATGCGAATTCAGAATATGCGATCACGGGCTTCGGAAAACAGCGCCGTTTTTCAGATGCAAGCTACCGCAGAAACTATGGAATCCGCGATTGCAAAGACGTGGTCGACGGGGGAAGAGCTGACCGTTTCGGAACAATATGCAATAGAGTCGTACATCTCGATATTTCTTTTGTCCGCCGAGTGCGACTTCCGGATCTTTAATGAGGGCTTGATGCCGGTAGAAGAGTGGACTCCGATTCGAAACCAAATCAGGCTGGTTTTCTTTGCTAAGACGGCCAAAACTTGGTGGAACGACATCACTAGACAAATCGTAACTGAATCCTTCGGATTAGAGATAGATGCAATTATCGCCGAGATTGACGGTCAACCAAATCCGTACGAACTGATGGCAAATCCAACATCTGGCAAGCGATAATCAGTTGCGCTTGACCGTGTCTTTTAGGTCGCTAAGCCCCCTATATTAGCAATCTCTAAAGGTCGGTTTACGGCAGATTCTGTTGAAAAACTCCGTTTTTCCGGAGGACAAAAATCTAAGGCCGCCTAAGCGATTCAGATTTCAATAGAGACGAAGGGGTGTGCGGAACGGCTATTCTCTAGACCTGGATCTGCTGGCGCGCCCCTACATAACACATCGATGGATTTCCCAGACTGATTGCCACTCGGCAGAAAACTTGCGTCCTCAATTTTTCGAGTTTTTCAACACAATCGGCACATAGCCGACCTACAGGCTTTCGATGCGAAGGTCCGAAACCAAGCTCATTTCAGACGGTCGCTCGTGCCAGTATTTTGCCGGATTCAGTCCGGCCCCGTTATGCACGACGGTGCGAGATGCAATGACCGTCACCACCAAAAGGTATTTTTTAACAAACAATCGCACCCTACGATTCTAACGTCGCCCTATCGTTAATGGTCGCGATACGAAACGCGGCGTGCCCCACGGACAGGATGTCGCCTCATGGGTGCCTTCTAACGCCGATCATGGCGAGACCAGCACTCCACAGTCGACCATCTTGGTCTGCCTGTTCCCCGGACACCGTCACGTCGGCGACCTTACCCCTCCTCCGCATCCCGCCACTGGCAATATTCCTCATACGCCGTGGTCCAGTGCGCCTCGACTTCGGGTAGCGTGAAACCGAGTCCGGTCAGCGGTTCGACGAGGTCAAAACAACGCAGTTGTATCGCCAGCGGTATCGATTCATCGTCGCGTTTGAACGTAACGCCGATATCGACGAGCTTTTGCAGCAGCGCGGGTTCGTTAAGCCCAATCACGTCCGCGAGCAGATCTTCGCGTTGATGCGCTTTCATGCGACCGACGTCGTACCCGTGTTCGAGCAGAACGTCGATCAGATCGAGGCGACGGGTCAACTGCCCGGCGTTCTGTAGCTTCGGATTAACTCCGCCCGACACCACGAGTTCAACGACGGGCGGGTTCGTTGCGTCCGCGTCGAGCTCACCCTCGCCGAAGAAATAATCGCCAAGCGCTTCTTCGTCGAGTTGTTCGAGGTCGGCAATGAGCGAATTGAGATCCGCCCCGTCAAACACCAGCGGCTGATTGTTAGCCATCAGGCGGTGATGTCCCGGCGCCACTTCTTTGCTGTCCGGATGACCGAGGACCCATGCCAGGTAAGACGTAGCAGCCTCGGCCAGCGGGTCCCGGCCGTGTTGATGGGTCTGGTTGAGTTTGTGACCGTCTTCGAGGCAGCGGCTGACGAATTCAATGTCCAGCAGCGCGCAACCGAGATTGAAGGCGAGGTTTTTCGCCTGTGCGTTCAACCCGCCATAGCGCAATATCGTTGCATAGAGCGCGGGCTCCGGCGCGATGCTGCAGAGAAAGTCGGACTTGACGAGCGGTTTTGCGTTCCTTTGTGCGCAGGCTTCAATAAGGTATTCGACAAGCTCAACACCACCCGTGACCAGGCAAAGCTCGAGAGCGGAATATTGAAGCAAATCCGTCTTGTTCAGTTTCGCCCCGTTTTCGACAAGCTTCGATATCGCAGCCCGGTTTCCGTAACGGCACGCCTGCAACAGCGGGGAGCGCATCCAGTGCAGGCTTTCGTCATCGAAGATACCCGCGACGAAACCTTCCATCTCTTCGACCGTATCGGTGCCGTGGTCGCGAACAACATTACGCACGCGCCGTTTCAAATCGTCGTCGATCGGCGGAACATAGTTGAGCGCATCTTTCGATTGCGCGAGCAGTTCGAATGCGACGGTGTTGTCAGCCTCGATCGCCGCGTTCAGCGGCGTCCGCGAATTTTTATCATGAACACAAGCGCTCGGAAGCTGTTCGAGCATGCCGGGCACCGAGTCGGCATGGTCCATGATCGAACGAATGAGTAAACCAATATCCAAGGCAAATCCCCGACACTCCTGATGTTCGGCCCGTTGGCGCCCCGATTATTCTACGTCGTTCCCGCGCCGCGGCGCTCGCACAGTCAAAATTTGCGAAGCCGTTAACAACCATGCAGCGGCCGGATCGGTTGATAGCGAATGTCCAGGTGTCACAACCAGGCCCGGGGTTCGGACGAAGCTGTGGTCGATCGCGACCCAAACGACTATATTGATCATCACCGTGCGAGAGGCTTGTCCTCGATGTACACCCGGACCCGGGAGTTCCCCGGAGGAGCAGCCTTCATGAGCGACGAAAAGAAAATCAACGACACCATTGAGACGTATTTCAATTGCATGTTCGAATCCAGTGCGGAGAAAACCCATGCGGCGTTTCATCCGAACGCGAAAATCACCGGTTATCTCGACGGGGATTTACATCAGATGTCGGTCGAGGACTTCGCCGGCTTCGTGAGCAGCCAGCAACCGTCGCCCAAGGACAAGGGTGAGACCGCGCGGCTCGATATCATTTCTCTCGATATCGCCGGCGATACCGCTGTCGCTCGGGTACGCGACGATTACCTCGGCATGACGTTCATGGACACGTTGTCGTTACTGAGAACGGATAACGAGTGGCAGATCTACAATAAGCTTTTCCACGTGGAAGGCGCTTCCGGCTGACGGACAGTGCGTCGGCGGCAACGGCGCACAAAGCTACCCACTCACGAAGCGTCATTAGCGCGCGTTTAAGGCGCGCTAGAACCTCAGTTCGTGACCCCGGCTTCCTGTCCGGCGATCAACACCGACGTGGTCAGGGTTTCGATGACATCGTCGCGGGCCGCGCTCAACCGAAACGGTCCATCGCCGGATTCGAATTTCGCCTGCCAAGCGCTTTGTGGCAGTTTCTTTTTCATTTTCGCGTCTGCTTCGCCGAGCGTGTAGCCCTTGTTTACGTTCAGCGCTTCGAAATGCACGACGCTGAAGGCAAACACCTCCGGATCGGAATGTCGTTTGTAGAGACCGTAGCTGATGACTTTCTGACTCGACTTCGTCATGAAATCGCGCACCTGCTGTCGGTACACGACCACGAGCATATCCACGTTGTGGGCGCGGCCGATATCGAGCAGGCGTGATCGAATTCGTTCCGGTGCCGCGAAACTCTGGCTGCTCGAATAGGCGTCCTTGACGGACATCCCTGGATCGACGGAGACGACGCTGTAACCCTTGCGCCGCAGCCGCTCTTCGAGCGCGGCGGTGATTTCTGCGTTTGCGTTCCAGTCACGCAGGTTCGCCGGTTTGAGATTGCTATCCATCAGGCTCGATGCCACGTACTGGATGCGGGGTTGCGGTTCGATGAACGATATTACACCGACGGTCTCGATCCCCTGCGCCTGTTCCGGCAGCATGCGTTTGCCGTCCCCGATCAGGTCGGCGATCTTTACGCCGGAGCTGGGACAGCCGGCAAGCGGTGCAAGAAGACACAGCACGAGTAATCGTTTCATCATGATTCGTTCGGCATCGAAAGTTGGGTGCCCCGATTGTAATCGAAACCGGTGAGGTTGTTTGTAACCGGCGTGTCCGGCATATTGCCTGAACGTTCCCAGTAAGGCCCCTGTCGTCCGCAATGAATGCCCTGCCCGAGACATTTATCACCGCCTGTCCTCATGATTGCCCCTCGACCTGTGCGCTCGAGGTCGAACGCATCGACCGGCATCACATCGGAAAAGTTCGTGGTGCGAAGGAAAACACCTATACCGCCGGGGTCATCTGCAGCAAGGTCGCGCGCTACGCGGAGCGCCTCGAGCATCCCGACCGACTGACCGTCCCGCTGCGACGCACGGGGGCAAAAGGAAGCGGCACTTTCTCGCCGATAACCTGGGAGGATGCCCTCGACGAAGTCGCGGAGAAATTTCTCACCGCCGAACAGGCTCACGGTGCGGAGACGGTGTGGCCGTACTTCTACGCCGGCACGATGGGGCTGGTCATGCGCGACGGCATCAACCGCTTGCGCCATGCGAAGGGTTATTCGGGTGAACACGCGACCATTTGCGTGATGTCTGCGTGGAATGGCTACCTCGCTGGTACCGGCAAGCTCGCTGGTGTCGATCCGCGCGAGATGGCGGAGTCCGATGTCGTCGTCATCTGGGGTACGAACGCCGCAAGCACGCAGGTTAACGTGATGGTGCACGCGTTGCGCGCCCGTCGCGAGCGCGGGGCGAAGATAGTCGTCATCGATACGTATCGCAACGCTACCGCCGATCAGGCGGATCTCTTTTTGTGCGTGCGCCCGGGGACCGACGGGGCGCTCGCCTGTGCCGTCATGCACGTGCTGTTTCGGGATGGTTACGCGGACTGGCCGTATCTCGAGCGCTATACCGACAGCCCGCGTGATTTCGAGCAGCATCTGCTGACGCGTACGCCACAATGGGCAGCGTCGATCACCGGGGTTCCGGCGGACCAGATCGAGGCTTTCGCCGCGCTGGTCGGGTCGAACCCGAAGAGCTACTTTCGCCTCGGATATGGGTTTTCGCGCCAGCGTAACGGCGCAGTGAATATGCACGCGGCATCGTGCATTCCCGCCGTCACCGGCGCCTGGCAACACCGCGGCGGCGGCGCGTTTCACAACAACGGTGCGATCTATCACTGGGACCGAACCTTGATCGACGGCCTCGACGTTCTCGATCCATCGGTACGGTTGCTGGATCAGTCGCGGATCGGCGCAGTGCTGAACGGCGATCGTTTTGATCTCGGTGACGGGCCGCCGGTAACCGCGATGCTGATCCAGAACACGAACCCGGCCTCGGTTGCGCCGGACCAGAATGCCGTACGGCGCGGATTTTCCCGCGACGATCTGTTCGTTTGCGTGCACGAGCAGTTCATGACTGAAACTGCCGAATTCGCCGACATCGTGTTACCGGCGACGATGTTTCTCGAACATGATGATATTTATCAGGGCGGCGGGCACCAGCACATCATCTTTGGTCCCGGGATCGTGGATGCGCCGGGCGAATGTCGATCGAACCACGAAGTCATCTGCGCGCTCGCCGAACGTCTGGGCGCGGAACACCGTGGCTTTACCCTGTCGCCGCGAGAAATTATCGACTGGACGCTCGAACATTCCGGTTGGGGAAGTCTCGCCGCGCTCGAGCAAGCCGGCTGGATCGATTGCCAACCCGGCTTTGACGAAGCGCATTTTATCGACGGTTTCGGTCACGCCGACAAGCGCTTCCATTTCAGGCCGGCCTGGTCGCAGTGCGGTCCGGCCGGGTTCGGGCCACCGGGGGCCGACGCGCAACCGCCGGCATGGCCGGATCACTGGACCAGCATCGAAGAGGCGACCGCCGAGATGCCGTTTCGCCTCGTGACGGCACCCGCCCGCCATTATCTCAATTCGACGTTCAACGAAACGCCGACATCCCGCAGGCGCGAGCAGCGGCCGACGGTCATGATCCATCCGCTCGACGCAGACGGCCTCGGGGTTGCCGACGGCCAGACCGTCCGGCTCGGTAACGACCGGGGCGAGATCGGGTTGTGGGCCGAACATTTCGACGGCGTACAGCGTGGGGTCGTTATCGTCGAGAGCATCTGGCCGAACAACGCGTACGCCGATGGTCAGGGGATCAATGTACTTACCGGTGCCGATCCGGTTTCACCGACCGGCGGCGCCGCGTTTCACGACAACCGGATCTGGATCCGCCCGGTCTGACCGGTTCGCGCCAGCTTACGGCGACCCGGCGCCCGGAATATCGACCGTCACTGTTTCGATCCGCGCCCGGCGTTCGCCTTTCGCGATGTCGGCTATTTCACCTTCAAACGTGAGGCAATAAAGCGTCCGGTTGTCGGGTCCGCCGATCTGGCAGGCCACGGCGGCCTTGCCCGGACCAGCACTGAACTTGTCGGTGACCTTGCCCCCGTCCACAACCCGCACAAAATCTCCCGTCATGAACGAAGCGACCCAGATGCCGCCGTCGCTGTCCAGGCAAATCCCGTCCGGCGTGTAATCGCCGAGGTCCGCGAAAACGCGGCGATTGCCGAGATTGCCATCGGCGTCGCGGTCAAACGCGGTGAGGCAGTTACCGAAAGTCTCGGCAACGACGAGACCGGCACCGTCGTTCGTCAGTACCATGCCGTTCGGAAAAGCGAGATCCTCGGCGACGATTCTGTGCGACCCGTCCGGTTCAATCGCAACGAGTTCCGCGTTACGCGGCTCTGCATCGTTGAACAGGTCGTACCCGAAATTGCCGACGTAGGCGCGACCGGTGTTGTCGACGACCATGTCGTTGACATCGGCCTGTACGGTAGCGCCGAGGTCCGCGTGGACGACGAGCTTGCCTGCCTCGTGGCGGTAGATCGTGCGGTTCGCCATCGACACGATAAGCAGCGTTCCGTCCGGCAGAAAACCGAGCCCCGAAGGTCGCTCCGGAACCGAGACGACTGCGCTGACTTCACCCGATGGTGAGATACGCCGAACGGTATGGTCCCACATGTCCGAGAACCACAGTTCTCCGTCACGCCAGCGAGGGCCTTCCAGAAAGATAAAACCCTCGCCAAATACGGTCGGTGAAAATTCCCCCATAACGAACTCCTCTTCTACTCAGGTTTTGCGGCGCAGCTTTCGCATATCGCGGATAGTTTTCAGTGCGAACGAATTCATCAGTGATTGTTTCAGTCGATACATGCCCCAGAACAGCTTCGCGTAGCCGGGAAAAATAATGATCGGTCGATTGCGCGCCACGCCCTTGAGGATCCGTTCCGCGGCATCGTCCGTCTCGACAATTTTGAACGGAATATTCTCGACTATTTTTTCTTTCGGCACGTTGACCATTTCCGTCGCCTCGTAGATGTTCGAAGCGATAAAACCGGGACACACGCAGCTGACTTTCACCCCGAGATCCGCGCCTTCGGCGCGCAGCGACATCGACAAACCGACGACCGCAAATTTCGTCGCGGAATAGGGTAGATTTGTCGGGAACGGGATCAACCCGGCCAGCGACGCGATGTTCACAATATGTCCATGGCCCTGCTCGGCCATGATGTCGTAGGCGAATTTACAGCCATAGATGACACCCCAGTAATTAACATCCGTGACCTTGCGCCACTGATCGAGGGTCAGGTCGCGCGCGTCGCCGGAAACCGAAATGCCGGCGTTATTGAACACGAGATCGATCTGCCCATATTCGCGCTGCACCTCGCCAGCGAGCGCCGACATGGACTCTTCCACGGTCACGTCGACATGCAGGTATTTTGCGGTGCCGCCGGCGGCGGAGATTTCCTCGACGAGGTTCTCGCCGAGCGTATCGTTGATATCGGCGACAACAACTTTCGCGCCGCGTTTTGCGAGTGCGCGCGAGAGCGCCTGACCGATTCCGTTCGCCCCTCCGGTAATGACGGCTACCTTGCCGCTGAATTCGCTCATCAGTTTCTCTCTTTATCCGTCGAACCCGTGTATAAAGGCACGGGCGGCCCCGGTGAACCGGGTCGTGTGAACAGCGCACTAGGCTAATTGCTAACGCACGAACACACAATAATGACGCTATCGAAAAACGCGTTCGCCGACGCCGTGCGATGCCTCGAGGAAACCGATCCGGCCGCGAAATGCGCGCTCGTCGCCGCGCTCGACCCTGATCCCGGCGTACCTGATCCGGGCCTTCGGGCCCCTGTGCGTCCCGGTCGGCCGAACAAACCGCGGCTCGTCGACCCGCGCGAATTGCCGCGGCGCCAGCTCGGTTCGCCCGCCGGGCATGCCGCATTCATTCATGCGATCTGCCATATCGAGTTCACGGCCATTAACCTCGCGCTCGATGCGCTCGTACGCTTCCCCGGATTACCCCGCGACTACTACGCGGGCTGGGTGGGGGTGGCCAGGGAAAAGGCGGAGCACTTTGCCCTGCTCGCGGCACACCTCGCGACGCTCGACACCGCTTACGGTGACTTCGACGCGCATGACGGACTGTGGGACATGGCGGAACGGACCAGCGACGATATTCTCAGGCGAATGGCGCTCGTGCCACGCGTGATGGAAGCGCGCGGGCTCGATGTCACCCCAGGAATGATTCGACGGTTATTGGCTGTCGGCGACGAGGAGGGCGCGCGAATACTCGAGCGGATCCTCGCCGATGAAATCGGACACGTCGCGCTCGGCAGTCACTGGTTCGAACGGATCTGCCGGCAACGCGGCCTCGATCCCCAATCGACGTTCGCTGACCTCGTGGCAAGGGAGTTCGGGAAACTCAGGAGTGGCGCCATGAATACCGAGGCCAGGCTGGCCGCCGGATTCTCCGCCCGCGAACTCGATTTGCTGCGTGCGGATAATGGGGCTGAACTTGCGGCGAAAGCCGCCCTCTAACACACCGACCAACGTTACCGGCGCCGACGGGGAAGACGCGATGAACAAACTAATAGCCACGATAGTAATGGGACTGTGTGTCTTCGCCGGCGACGCCGCAGCGCGCGCAAGCGACTTCGAGGTGCGAACACTCGACGGCGAAGTCGTGCCGTTATCCGACTATTTCGAACCGGGCAAGTGGACCATGGTCATGATGTGGACGACGTATTGCGGTACCTGCCGCAGTCAGTACCCGGTCGTCTCCGAGTTTCATGACAAGCACCGCGATAGTGACGCGAAAGTGATTGGGATTTCTCTCGACGGTTACGCGGAAGTCGAAAAAGTACGCGCGTATATCGCGAAAAAGCCAATGACGTTCGAAAGCAGCATCGCGGAAGTCGAATCACTGCGCAGCGCTTACAAGGCGATCACCGAGGAGTCCTTTACGGGTACCCCAACGTACCTCATGTTCAACCCGGCCGGCGATCTCGTCGCCCATGTGCCGGGGCTCATCGCGCTCGAGGACGTCGAGCAATACATCGCCGATAACAGCGAATAACGTCCTCACCCCGGTCGCTGTTCCCCCACGGGGAACGCTGAAAACACAACCTACCAGCCTTCGCTGCCGGGTTCGCCCTTGACCGGACCGGCAATGTCATCGGTGATCCAGCCGCCGTAAAAGCCGCCGGGCTGTGGACGCACGCGTTCGCCGTCGACCTCACATTGAACGCGCGCCGGATAGAACGAGACGTATTGCCTGATCGCTGCGAATGCCGCGTTCGGATCCGGGTAGTCCCAGGCCACGGCTGTCGACGGTGCGTCCTCAAACGCGAGACGGAAGTATCGCGCGTCGCCTTTCCACTCGCACCACGAGGCGCCCGCTACGGGCTCAAGCGACCCCATATCGACGTCGTTCGGTGGCAGATAAAATGTTGGCGGGCTCGCTGTTTCGAGTATGCGTCGTGCATTACGCGTCGAGGCGATCACGCGCCCGTCGAAGCGAACCTCGACGAGACGATCGTCGGTAACGAGCGCCGGCGGTCTCGGGTAATCCCACACGGATTCCTGTTCGGGACCCGGGGTCTCGGCAAACGGTGGTCTCGACCGGCCGGTATTTTGCCATTGCGGAATCGACGTCACAGGACCGTACACGCACCCCAGATGCCGGTGATGACGCACTCCATTCCGGCGGGACATTCCTCGGTCACCATGCACGCTCCTTCAGGCCGCACGGTCGGCATCGAGAACGGATCGACGACAGTCGGCTGTTGCGGGGTGTCTGGCGCGGCCTGATTCAGATCACCGCCGTAACAAACGCCCCGACCACGCTTTTCGCGTTTAATGCACGTGCCACCGACGCCGCATTCGCTGTCCGTATCGCAGGCAAAGCTCGTGTTCATCGTGACGATGATCGCTGCGGTCACGAGGATCAGTAAAATCAGTTTCATGGGGTCCTCCGCAAATTGCCTGGTCCGGGCCGGGGTCTTATGCTGGCTGTTTGCGCCGGATCTGATCGGGGTCCAGCCCGGTAGAACGAGTCTACCCGATCGTGCTCGCAGGAGATCGAAGCCAATGTCCACCGACCATCCGTCTGTCAGCGTGCTGTTCGTATGCATGGGCAATATCTGTCGCTCGCCGACTGGCGAGGGTGTCTTTCGACGCTATGTCGAGGATGCAGGTTTGTCCGGGCGGATCCGCATCGACTCGGCCGGTACGATTGCCTATCACCGCGGCGAGCCGGCTGATCCGCGTATGCGCGAAGCGGCCGAGCGTCGCGGCTATGCGCTCGACTCCGTAGCGCGTGCGGTCGACGGCGGTGACTATGATCAATTCGATGTGATCGTCGCGATGGATCACGATAATTACCGCGATCTGATCGACAACGCGCCGATCGACACGAACCACGTAGTCATGCTCGGGCGTTTCCTCTCCGGCGCGGCATCGGACTCGAACGCACTACCCGTGCCCGATCCGTATTACGGCGGCGCGGCCGGTTTCGATCACGTCATCGACATGATCGAACAAGCCTGCCCGGCGCTACTCGCGCACTGCAAGACGTTGCTCGACAGTCCGACGCGGTGAGCGCTTTCGCCCGTATCGAAGCGGCGATAGGGCGGACCACGGGATCACCGGCAACGGTCACGTCGCAATCGCGCCGCAGCGGCGGGTCGATCAACGAGGCGAGTGTTGTCGAACTGGGCGACGGCAGACGTTATTTCGTGAAAACCCATCCGCAAGCAGCGCGGTATCCGGGTATGTTTCATGCCGAGTACACAGCCCTGACGGCACTGCGCGACGCCGAGGGCATTCGGGTTCCGGCGCCGATTGTCGCCGAAGACGATTTCATCGTCCTCGAGGCGTACGAGTCGGGGCCACCGAACCCGCTGTGGCAGGAACAACTTGGCCGCGGGCTCGCGGCACTACACCGGGCAACCACGGTCGATGAGCCGGGATTCCCGATCGACAACTACATCGGACTGACTCCGCAACCGAATGACGCGTTGCCCGATTGGGTGACATTCTGGCGTGAGCGGCGTTTGCGCTGGCAGCTCGACCGGTTTGCAGCGGCCGCAAATGCCGATGACCCGGTGCTGCGTCTCGGCTACGAATTGAGCGATCGCCTCGACGCCATTATTGGCGAACCACTTGAACCCTGCGTCTTGCTACATGGTGACTTGTGGTCGGGGAACGCGGACGCGGACGTCGACGGCGCACCCTTGATATTCGATCCGGCGAGTTATTACGGGCGTCGCGAAGCAGAACTCGGCATGATGCAAATGTTCGGGGGCTTCAACGAAAACTGTTTCGGCGCGTATGCGGAGGTTTGGCCACTCGCGCCCGAGAGTGCACGGCGCATCGCAGTCTATCGGCTTTACCACGAGTTAAACCATCTGAATCTTTTCGGTCGCACCTATCACGCGCAATCCCTGACCACGCTGCGCACGCTACTGTGAGAGAGCGTTCCTGACGATCGCCCGTTAGCGCCGCATAAACGCGTCCATGCGCTCGCACAACTCGCTCGCCGGGTCGAGGAACCCCTCGATCGCGGTGAAGTGATTCTTGCCGGCCTGTTCGAAATACTCGCCCTGCAGTCCCGCGGCGGACCAGGCGTCAAAGTAATCGCGGGATTGACGGCGGAATTCGCCCGGTTCGTCGCCGCCGACGCTGACCATCAGCGGCGGCGCGCTGTCCGGCAGGTGGAACATTGGGCTTTCCCGTTCGATCACATCGTGGGTGAGGAGCAGTTTCGGCTGCACAAAGCTGTAGCGTAGCGGCCGCAAATCGAATAACCCGCTAATGGATAGGCCGCCCTTGATCACGTTCCGCGGAAGGCCGTAATCGCCGGCCCAGTCCGTACCGAGCAATCTCGCCGTTTGCTGGCCGCCCGCGGAATGTCCGGACACAAAAATTCGCTCGCGATCGCCGTTGAACTCGAATTCAGTGTTGTACAACCAGGCGAGCGCCGCGCGCGATTGTCGGGTAATTTCGCTGATCGTCACTTTCGGGCACAGCGAGTAATTCGTCACGACGACGGTATATCCGCGTTGTACCGGGCCGACGGCGGCGAAATCGAATTCGCTGGAGGTAAGCATGCGCCAGTAGCCGCCATGGATAAACACGAGGATCGGCGCGTCGGGATCGGCGGCGGGAAAGATATCGAGGGTTTCATCGACGGTGGGTCCGAAGCGCACCCCGAGGTGACAGTCCATGTTGTCGCGGGCTTTTGCGCTTTCACCGATAAACAGGTCGGCGTAGATCATGAAATCCGGCACACTGGTTTCGACGTTATATTCGGCGTCGATGTCTTCCTGGGTTTCGAATTCGCGGTACAGCTTCATGGTCGTGCCCTTTGTCACGGATCGCGACGCCGCGTCGGCCCGCGCGCCCGCCTAGATGTAGATGACGAGATTGCCGTGCTCGGCGTCGCAATTGATCAGATCAACGCGTTTATGACGTATCTGCCAGGTATCGGCCCGGGCCACGAGTTCGTGGGTGTACTTGCCTGCGTACTGGTGCTGGGTTTTGTAATAGACGATGGCCTGGAAGTTCGAGGTGACCGTGCAAACGCCTGCTTCGGCGTCAGGGTCGAGGCGAATGTTCGAAATCACGTGCGAGCAACGTACCGGGTATTCCATCGATGCGGCGAAGGCGTGGCCAAAGTTGTTGCGCCGGATCTCCATCAACAAGCGATTATCGTAGAACAGTGAAATGTGTCCCCGCGGATCGGTTTGCGCCGGGTCGACCGGCATCCAGTACGTCGCATCTTCGGTATAGAGCTCGAGCCAGGCGTCGAGATCGGCACGGTCGAGGCAGTCCGCTTCATCGTAGAGCAGGCGCTCCACGGTGGTTTGATCGGGCGAACTCACGATGGTAATCAAGCCTCGGTCGTCATGAATTCGAGCCAGGCCGCGTACTGGTTGCGGAACGTCAGGTCGCTCGTTCCCCGCCCGGTGCGTTTACCGTCCGTGACTTCGTCGTGATCGATGTAGCGGCGCATATCGACCCAATCGGATGCATCGGATTTCAGCGCCTGCTGCATGCGGTGATAACAGTCGAGATCGTCCGGACCGACCATGCCCGAGGAGGAGTTGATCAACCGCGAATACAGGAGCGTCCGTTCCAGCATCTCGTCCGGCGCACCGACGAGTCGAAAATGGTAGGTCTCGATGACCGTCTCGTCGACGGCGCGCGGGCGCACCACCCGTACGGCCTGGACTGCGTCTTTCGCCGTGAATGACGGATAGAAAATCGTGTTGTGCCGGTTCGACGACAGAATTGCTTTCGTACGCTCCTCGCCGTAAGCGTCGACCATCGCTTCCCAGTAGCCGGGGATGTCCGAGTAGGCCGTGTGGATGCTCATTTCGCCGCCCATATAGCCATGGCCGTACGGCAGCCCGGTAACGCCCATTTTATCGAAAAATTCGTAGCTGCTGCCAAACGGAAAGATGATTTCCGCTTCGCCCGGGTATTGCGTGCCTTCCGGTTGCGATTGCATGTATTTGCGCGCTGCCATCCCGACAGAGCCGTGCGCGATCATCGGATGCATCGCATCGTTCAGATTCTCGACAAACATTTTCCAGTTGCTCGGGTGTTTGTACCGCAGCCGTCCGCCTGCGCATTCGACCCGTCCTTCCGGCGCGCGGTCGGCGATATTCTCGAGCGTCAGCGCCGCTTCTCCGAGAAATGTGCGCAAATCCGGCGCGGCCGCGGATTTCGTCGCGAAAACGAAACCGCGGATATCGTCTACCTGTGCGACCGGCGCGAGGCCAAACCGCGGGTCGCCGGCTTCGAGGCCCGTATTGTCGTAGCCCTCGCGCGCGGGCAGGCCGCGAAGGCCACCGTCGCGCCGATAGGTCCAGCCGTGATACGGGCAGCGGAAAGAGTCTGTATTGCCGGCTGCGCAGGCGGTGACCTGGACGCCCTTGTGGGCGCAGCGGTTGAACAGTACGCGAACCTGCCGGTCATCACCGCGGACCATGATGACCGGGTCGAGGCCGAGTTCGGTGGTGATGAAATCGCCCGGTTCCGGCACCTGGGAATCGTGTCCGATATAGATCCAGGCCGAGCCCCAGATCCGCTCCATTTCGAGTTCGAAGATCGCGGGGTCCGTGTAGACGCTGCGATGAACCCGGTTTGGCTCGACGAGTTGTCGCAGCGAATCCGGTCCCGGAGCCGTCGACACGGGTCCCGATCCGCCGCCCATCACGAAATCAGTGAAGCTCTGAATAAGTCATGGCTCGTTCAGAGGTCCCCTAGGCCTGAAGAATCTTGTTCACGTCGCTGGCGGCTTCGAGCTGCACGAGGTGCCCGAAGCCATCGAGTACGTGCACGTCGACGTTGGCCGGCATGTCGTCCGCGTGTGACGCCGGAATGATCTTGTCGACCGATCCCCAGATCACTTTCACCGGAACGGAAATCCGGGGCAATGCATCGCGCAGACCGATCGTTTGCTTGTCACCGTCGATAAACGCCTGCGCGACCGTCGTCAGCGCCTCGGTCACCCCGTCGAGTCGCTTGTATTTGAGGATGTCGTCGATCAGGGCGCGGTTGATCAAATCGGGGTCGCCGACGAGTTGCTGCAGCAGTGGTTTAATTTCGCGACGCGATTCCGCGTTGACGAAACCATTGATGTATTCGCCATTGATTTCGTCACCAAGACCCGCACTCGCAATCAGTGACAACGCACTGGCTTTGTCCGGATGAGCGACGGCCACCTGCAGTGCAACCGCTCCGCCGAGAGAGTGACCGACGAGATGGGCGCTACCGATACCGACCGCGTCCATGAACTGTGCGACGACTTCGGCCATCGCCGCGACGGAACCGTCACGCACAGCCTTCGTCGACTGGCCGTGACCGGGAAGGTCGAGGGCGTAAACGCTCGCCGTGGCCGACATCGGTTCCTGGGTGAACAGCCAGCGATCGAGATCGCCGCCAAAGCCGTGGATCAGGATCACGTTGTCGCTGCCCTCACCCATGCGCAGGTAGCGAATATCGTAACCATCGACATCGACCCGCTCGTAACTCGGCCCGGCGTCGTCTTCGTCGTCGATTTCCGGGGGAACATAACTGGCCTGGAATTCGGTAACGAATGCTTCGACGTCGGCATCCGAGGTATCCGCGCCGGCGAGCACGCCAAGCAGCGCCCCGATGGGCAGCGTTTCGTCGGCGCCGGCAACAATGCGCTTCAGCACACCGCCGTCGAGCGCTTCGAACGTATTCGCGATTTTCTCGGTTTCGATATCGATGATCTCATCGCCAACCGCGATATCGGTATTTTCTTCGACCAGCCATTCGATGATCTTGCCTTCGACCATGGACAGCCCCCACTTGGGCATCGTGATCGCGATAATCGGAGCGTCGCTCATACTTATGGTTCCGTAATTTGTCGTGTGATGGTCGTCGCGTCTGTCCGGCGTCGACCGATCAGCTGCCGTAGCCGGCTACTTTGCGCACCGCTTCCCCGACATTTTCCGGGCTCGGGATGTACAGATCTTCGAGCGCACCGCTGAACGGCACCGGTGTATGTGGCGCGGTGACGAGTTCAATCGGCGCTTTGAGGAAACCGAATCCCTTCTGCGCAACGAGGCTCGATATATCCGTCGCCATCGAGCAACGCGGGTTCGATTCGTCGACGACAACGAGCCTGCCGGTGTTCTCTACGCTCTCGAGTATCGTGTCCTCGTCGAGCGGTGACGTCGTTCGCGGATCGATAATTTCGCAATTGATGCCGTCTTTCGCGAGTGCATCTGCGACTTCCAGGGCCTGCAGCACCATGCGGCCAAACGCGACGATGGTGACGTCGTCGCCTTCGCGAACGATGTTCGCCTCGCCGAACGGAATTGTGTATGACTCTTCCGGGACATCGCCTTCGGTTGCGTACAGTGCTTTGTGCTCGCAGAAAATCACCGGGTCATCTTCCCGGATGGCCTGGATTAAAAGTCCTTTCGCATCGTAGGGGGTCGAGGGCATCACGACTTTCAGTCCGGGGACGTGCGTGAACATGTTATAGAGACATTGCGAGTGCTGCGCGGCGGCACGAAAACCCGCGCCGTACATCGTGCGGATCACGACCGGTGTTTTGGCCTTGCCGCCAAACATGTAGCGAAACTTGGCGGCCTGGTTGTAGATCTGGTCGAAGCACACACCCAAAAAGTCGATGAACATGAGTTCGCACACGGGTCGCATCCCGGTTGCGGCGGCGCCGACCGCGGCGCCGACGAGTGCCGATTCGCTGATCGGCGAATCCATGATGCGGTCGCCGTATTTGCCGTAAAGGCCTTTCGTGACCCCGAGGACGCCGCCCCAGGCATCCATTTCCCCGTTCGCGCCGGTCCCGCCGACGACGTCTTCGCCCATGACGATTACGGTGTCGTCGCGGGCCATTTCCTGATCAAGTGCTTCGTTAATCGCTTCCTGGTAAAGAATCTTGCGTGCCATGGGTGTATCCCCCGGTATGTTTGTTGTGGCGGGGCGCGATCGCGTGATCGCGCCGTGGGCATTTGGGCGCTTGTGTCGCTCAGTACTTGATGTACACGTCGGTCAGGAGAGCGGCAGCGGCCGGCTCCGAATCCGCGACAGCCTTCTCAACGGCACCGTCGATCACCGCCTGTACTTCGTCGTCGATCGCGCCGAGGTCGTTGGCCGAGATGTCATAGTCCGAAGTCAGTGACGCGGCGAAGCGCTTGATGCAATCCTTGTTTTCGCGAACTTCCTTGACTTCATTGGGCGCGCGGTAATTCTGGTTATCGCCTTCGAAGTGGCCGAAAAAGCGATCGAGTTTGCATTCGATCAGCGTCGGTCCACCGCCGCTACGTGCGCGTTCGACGGCCTCGGCCGTGGCTTCATGAACGGCAAAAAAGTCATGCCCGTCGACGGTAACGCCGGGCATGCCAAAGCCCGCGGCGCGGGTTGAAATATCCTCGCAGGACACCGACCACGCGGCGGCGGTCGCCTCGGCGTAGCCGTTGTTTTCGGCAATGAAGATGCACGGCAGCTTCCATACGCTCGCGAGGTTCAGCGCTTCGAACGTGGTGCCCTGATTGGACGCGCCGTCGCCGAAGAAAGCGAGTGCAACCCCGCCCTTGCCTTTCATTTTCGCCGCCAGGCCCGCGCCGCACACGAGCGGCGGTCCGCCCCCGACGATGCCGTTCGCGCCCATCATGCCGGCTTCGAGATCCGCGATGTGCATCGAGCCGCCCTTGCCGTGGCAGGTGCCGCTTTGCTTGCCGTAAATTTCGGCCATCATGCCGTTGACCTCGACACCTTTCGCAATGCAGTGACCGTGTCCGCGGTGATTACTCGCGATGTAATCGTCGTCGCGCAAATTCATGCACACCCCGGTTGCGGACGCTTCTTCGCCGGCGTAGAGGTGTACGAATCCGGGAATACCGCCCTTGGCGAATTCGACATGAACGCGTTCTTCGAACTCCCGGATTGTTTTCATCGTGCGGTAGGCGTCGAGCAGATCCTCGACGGACAGAGATGTCGCCATGCTGATTCTCCCTCAGGGCAAGCTATTATTGTTCAGCCGTTACCGGGGTGGCGCGCCGGGAGGGGTCCTCGATGAGCACGGCAGACAACGATCCTGCCCGTGTACCGAAAATCACCGGGCGCGCGGACCGGTCGCCATAGGCTACCAATCCTTGGCCGGGAGCGCATTACTTTCCTGACGCCGGAGCCCGTGGGCAGGTCGCGCGCGGCCGGATAGGCGGCAGTTCAGCCCATGTGGAGCACTCAGCCGGCGCTGCGCTCCAGCGAGCCATCGACCGACGGGGCGCGCAAAGCGCTCTCCTCGGCGCTCGGCAGACGCACGAAGACGACGGTCCCCGCGCCGGGTTCACTCGTGATGTCGACGGTCCAGCCGAAGCGGTCGGTCATGCGCTTGACGAGACTGAGCCCGATGCCATGACCGCTTTCCCGCGCGTTCGGAGCCCGGTAATAGGGTGAGAAAACCGCCTCGAGATGATCCGTGCCGATACCAATACCGCTGTCGGCGATGCGTATCCCGGCTGGCTCGACGGTCACCCGGACGTAGCCTTGATCGGTATACGCGCACGCGTTGCGCAACAGGTTGCCGATGACGATGGCCAGCACTTTCGGCGAACAGGCCATGTGCAGCTGGCGTTCTTCGGTGTAGCTCAAATCGAGATTTTTATCGGCGTAGACGAGCTCCGCCCGCGCGAACTCGGCGCGCACAATGGCGTTTACATCGACCGCTTCGGACAATAAACCGGACGCATCCTCCCGGGCGAGCAGCAGAAACGCTTCGGTCAGTTCCTCCATATCCCGCGCCGCGCGCTGAATCTTCTCCGCGGTCGCCCGGTTTGCCGGACTGATGTCATCGCGTTTGAGGAGGATATCGCTCGCCATTTTAATCACGGTAAGCGGGCTCCGAAGTTCGTGACTCGTTTCTCGCGTGAGTATGCGTTCACGTTCGACAAAATTGTTCACCCGCTCGACGAGTTGATCGAGCGCGTGGGAAAGGATCAACACTTCGTCGTCGGCGCCTTTCAGTTCGCTGACGCCGTCGAGTGCAACTTTGTCCGCTGAATCGAGATCCAGATCACGCACGTCGCGCGCGAGGCGCACGAGCGGCGATATGGCACGGCCGGCAATGCGATAAGCGAACCACGCGCTCGAATACAGCACGATGAGCAGTAGCGCGAGCGGAACGAGTCCGAAATACGTCGCCAGCTGGCGAATGTTATTGGCGTCAAAAACCAGGAACAGGCGTCGTCCGTTTGCGTCACTGACATGGACAACGGATTGTCCGACCGGGGTCAGAAGGTCGTGGATACCGGCTTCAAGGCCCTGGAATTCCTCCGGGTAGGTTCCCGGTTCGTCGGCTTCGAACACGTATCCGATGAGCGTGTGCGTGTTCGGCGCCCGTGTCTCGGGTTCGATATTCTGTCTCGCCCAGAAATAGTCCGCCTCGCGTTCGAGCGCCGAGACGATCAGCAGTTCCCGTATCGCGAACTCGGCGAGGTACACACCGACGACGGCAGTTGCGCTGATGAGGGCGATCTGTACGAGAAACGCACGCAACAAGCGCCGGTTCAGGCGTAGCGAAGAGTCATTCCCCATCGCCGAACCGGAATCCCGCACCATGAACCGTGTGTATCAATGTCGTTGCGAAAGGCTTGTCGACGGTCTTTCTGAGCGAATACATATGACTGCGCAGGGCATCGCTGTCCGGCAAGACGTCGCCCCATATTTCGCGTTCGACTTCTTCTCGGGCCACGACCCGCGGTGAGGCGCGCATCAGCAACACGAGTATCTTTAATCCAATCGGCGTCAGGGTCAGTTCGAGGCCGTCGCGGGTCACACGGCGGGTTTGTTCATCGACACCTAAACCGCCGATCTCCAGGTGAGCGCTTGATACGGTCCTTTTGTTACGCCGGATCAGCGCGGCGAGACGCGCTTCGAGTTCTTCGAGGTCGAAGGGTTTAACGAGGTAATCGTCGGCACCGTGTTCGAATCCGGATAGCTTGTCGCCGAGCGTGTCGCGAGCGGTCAACATCAGTACCGGTACATCGCTGTGCGATTCCTTGCGCAGTCGCTGACAAACGTCCAGTCCGTCCAGTCCGGGCAGCATCACGTCGAGTACGATCGCATCGTAGCTGTTACTCGAACCGAGCCGGTACCCGGAAACGCCATCGGCCGCATAGTCGATCACGTAGTCCCGCGATTCGAGATACTCACCGACCATTTCGGCGATATCGCGATGGTCTTCGACCAGCAGGACGCTGTGCTGAGCCATCGTCAAACTCCTTAATCCGCCGGGTTCGCGGATCTCCCTGCTGAGACACGCCGCGGTACGTTCCGTTCCGCAGCAAGTGCTACAAAATGCGCTCACGTCCATTATACGGCGCCGCAGGGCGCAGTGTTACCGATGCTGCGCTATCCTTCGTGCTTGGTTCTCACCTGGAAGTGCAGCGCGAATGACCCCGAACCCGACCGCCCGACTGGCCCGTCTCTTCGTACTTCTCGTGTTGCCCTGGCCGGCGTTTGCCGCGCAATCGCCGACTGACATCTGGGCGAGTCTGCTCAAACCGCACCATTTCGGCGATACAGAGATTATCGAAGACAAGACCGTGATCGATCTGGTGACGCCCTATCGAGCCGAAGATGCGTCTGTAACCCCGGTGCATGTCAAAGCGATGATCGATCAGACCGCCGAGCGACACATCGAACGGATTTTCCTGTTTGTCGACAAGAATCCCGAACCGCTCGTCGGCAAGTTTGATTTCACGCGTGAAGTGGGGCGGGCTGATCTGGCTCTCAGGATCCGGGTCGATAAGTATACGAACGTCCGCGCGGTGGCCGTGCTGAATACCGGCGAACACCACATGGTCGCGAATTTCGTAAAAGCGCAGGGCGGTTGCGCGATTCCATTGACCATCGACTACAAGGCCGCTATGGCGAACATCGGCAAAGTGCAGATGCGCTTGCTCGAACCCGATGAACCCGCCGCGAGTAAAGTGACGCAGCTGCGCGTGCGTCACCCGAACCTGACGGGCATGCAGATGGATTACAAAATCTACGCCGTGCGCCCCGCGCATTACGTGCAGAAGATCAAGGTGTCGCTCGATGGCAGGCCGCTGATGACGGCGGAAACCGGCATTTCGGTCAGCGAGGATCCGAGCTTCAGGTTTTTTCTGAAAGCCGATGCGACCGGAGAGCTGACGGCCGAGATTACGGACTCGAAAGGGTCAACCTGGACTGAGACGATCGCGGTCGAAACCGGAGCCGCACAGAGTAGTTGAAGCACAAAAAAACCCGCTCGAAGAGCGGGTTTCCTCATATCACTCTCTTTAAGCCGCCCCGTCAGCCTGCCGAGGCCACCTTTTTACCGCCCGCCGGTTTAATCTTGTCGGTAAAGTTCGGCCACACTTCATTTGTCAGTAACTCGAAACTGCGCATCAGCTGCTCATGCGGCACGTGGTTGTAGATGAACATCCACAGGTAGTCGACGGGCAGGTCTTCGAGCAGTTTTTCGATTTTCCGATTAACCGTGCTTGGTGAACCGTGGATCACGAGTCCGGATTCCGACAGCGCTTCAAACGTTGCCGGCGGGTCCCACGGTCCTTCGCCCGGGCCCGCAATGGCGGCATTGAAGCCAAACGGAACGAAGAAGTTACACCAGATGAAGGCGCCGGCATCGCGGGCGATACGTTCGGCTTCCTCGTCCGTGTCGGCGACGATGATTTCGCGGGTCAGCGCCATGCCTTGACCCCACTTGAGATCGCGACCCGCGGCTGCGGCCGCTTCCTGCCCGGCGCGGAAGTGACCGCGTATTACCTCCGGGTTAGTCATGATGGTTACGGGCACGATGCCGCGCTCCATGCCCCAGGCAATTGAACGCTCGGATGTCGCGAATGGCATGAACAGGTCGAGCATCTTGTTGTCGTAGAGCCCGGGCGCGATACCGACTTCCTCGATCGTCCCGTCAGGACGCACACCCTGCCCGTATTTATGTGACACCGCCGCCGCCGGCCAGTCGATGTCCTGGCGTGGCGGGACCTGCCAGTGCTTGCCCTGGTAGCTGAACGTGTCGTTCTGCCACGCTTTCATGATGATTTCGAAGTGCTCTTCGAACAACGAGCGCTTCAGTTCTTCGTATTCTTCTCCTGTTCCCGGGTCGCCGAGACCCACGTTCTGGCCGAGAATGTTGACCCAGCGCGGCTGATACCCGCGGGCAAAGCCGGCGAAGGCGCGGCCTTCGAGCATTTGCGACATCATGGCGATGTCTTCGGCGCGATTGATCGGATTGGCGCACGGCAGCACGTTGCCAAGCTGGCCGAACTTCATGTTCTTCGTACGCGATCCGAAGTACACGTTCAGCATGACCGGGTTGGTCGAGACTTCTTCGCCCTCGACGTGAAAATGATGTTCGGTCGTGCCGCAACCGTAGTAACCGAAGTCGTCCATGAACTGCAGCTGTTCGGTGACCTCCGCGAGCATTTGTTGATACAGGTCCGTGCGCTTTCCGGCCATGCCGGCCTCGATGTCCTCTTTGCGGCCGAGGGACGGTAAATAAAAAGCACCTACTTCCATTGAAAACCTCCTGCAAACAACGCCCTGGCGGCGCCAGCTTGTTCTGGATACGGGGCTAGAGATTACTATGCCGGCGATTTCTTGTATACAAATCAGCTCTGGCCTTGATCGTCCGCAATGCGCCCATGCGCAAACTCGGGCACAATGCAATGTTGATGTCGGCGCCAGCCGCGCCGTGACCCGGCCCGAAACAACCGAGAGACCGATACATCGATGACGATTCAAGCTATCAGAACCGAAGAGAACCTGGTCACCGAAGAGCCGTATTACGAGCCGGTGGGCAACGAAATCGAAGTTTTCGCCAGCGCCTACCGCAACCAGCTGCCGGTATTGCTGAAGGGCCCGACGGGCTGCGGCAAGACCCGTTTCGTCGAATACATGAGCTGGCACCTGCAACGCCCGATGATCACGGTCGCCTGCCACGATGACCTGACCGCATCGGATCTCGTCGGGCGTTACCTCGTCAAGGGCGGTGAGACGGTCTGGGTCGACGGTCCGCTCACGCGCGCCGCACGCAACGGCTGCATTTGCTATCTCGACGAGATTGTCGAAGCGCGCAAGGACACCTCCGTGGTGATACACCCGCTGTGCGACGACCGGCGCCTGCTGCCGATCGACAAGCTCGGCGAACTGCTCCAGGTTCCCGATGAATTCTGTCTCGCGATTTCCTACAACCCTGGTTACCAGAGCGTTCTGAAGGATTTGAAACAAAGTACGCGTCAGCGCTTCGTCGCGCTCGAATTCGACTATCCCGACGAGGCGAAAGAACAGACCATCGTGGAGAAAGAGGCGCCCGGTATCGACCATGACATCGCGCGGCATCTCGTGAAGTTCGGCACGATGACCCGCAATCTCAAAGGCGGCGGTCTCGATGAGGGTGCGAGTACGCGATTACTCGTCAACGCCGGCAAGTTGATTGCCGACGGTATCGAACCGGTCGTCGCCACCGATACCGCGGTCGCACTGGCACTCACCGATGACGTCGACATGTTGAAAGCGGTACACGAACTCAGCCGTTCCGTTTTCTGACGAATTCGAAATATTCAGCCCGCGGCTGTTCGACAGCCGAATAACACACACGCATATCGCCGATGTCGGACGACAGCCGCCAGAGTTTCTTCAACCGGATCCGGGTACAGAAGGATCTCGAAAAAGTTACCGGTAACCTGATCGACCGCCATGGCCGCGGCGGGGAGCTCGTGGCAAAGTTCGCTGCCCTCGATCGGGTCAAGCAGGATTTCATCTATCACTGGGCGGAAATCATCGGCGAGTCGAACGACGAACTCGCCGCCCAGTTCGTCAATCGCGCGCCGTTCGCGTTTGACCGCATGGACCAGGTCGGGGTCGAGACGTGGTTGATGGCGGCGATGGATGAGTTCGACAACCGCGGCCTCGGCGCGGGCATCGAAGTTCTCGAAAGCCTGCCGAGGTTCGCAGAAACCTACGCGCGCCGACACAGCACCTGCGAGTTCGACCAGGTGGCCGAGTTTCTGCAGCATTTCGTGACCGGCCTCGGCGGCCGCGAACTGCAGATCACAACCGATAACAACACCTATACGGACACAGAGAAACTGTTTCTGCCCGAGGTGATCAACGAGCACGATCTGCTCGAGCAGAATTTTTCACTGTACAAGCTGACCGCCGTACACCTGTGGGCCCAGTCCTGGTACGGCACCTGGCGCTACCAGGTCGTCGAGCGCCTGATGCGTTCGCCCGACGTGGAAACGGTCGTCGCGGTATTCAATCGGCTCGAATGCATCAGGCTCGACGCGTGTATCGAGCGCGAATTGCCCGGCCTGCACCGCCAACTCGAAGCGGTCGCCTACCTCGACGAAGGCCATCGCGTCGAATGCGACGCCTGGCGTCGTGACGCACCTTACCTCGCCGAACCCACAGCCTCCGCGCTCGACAGTCTTGCGCTGGTCAGCGATTTTATCGGGCGCACGTTGCCGCGCCTGAAGCGATACCAGGGGGAGGTTTATCCGGACCAGGTGCGCGAAGCACTGTTCTCGCGCATAGAGCGGGAAAAGGCCGCGATGAAGCAGGCGCTTGGCGAGTTGCAGAAACAACTCGAACAGATGGCAGGCGACGAAGCACAGTCGACGGAGAACCCGAAGGAACTCGGGGAATTCAGCCTTGCAGAGGACGGCGAGGCCTCGCCCGGTGGCGACGTCAATCTCGAACTCAGCTACGACGGCGAGCCGGTCGAAATGACGCCGGAACTCGAGGCTTTGCTTGCATCGATCATGCAGGATTTCGGCCAGGTACCTGACGAGCACATGGAAGGAATAACGCCATCGATGTACCCGGAGGATCTGGAATCCGACGGCGGTGAACACTTGCTCGGCGCCGATCCGAACGAAGATCTTCGCAATGCCATTACCTATCGCGAGTGGGATTACACGCGGCAACGTTACCGCGAAGCGTTCTGTACGCTGAATGAATTTGACGTACCGACGGGCGAACAGGGCTTTGTCGAGGAAACCCTTGAGAAATACCAGGGGTTATTGAAGTCGATCAAGAAGACGTTCGAAGCCGTGCTCGGTGAATCCCGGCTTCAGCGCAAGCAGTCCCAGGGCGATGACATCGACATCGATGCGCTCGTCGAAGCGTTCGCCGATCTCTCCAGTGGCCGTGAAATGAGCGACTACGTGTATACGCGTTACCGCAACATCGATCGCAACATCGCTGTGATGTTTATGGTCGACATGAGCGGTTCGACACTCGGCTGGGTGAATGATGCGGAACGCGAATCGTTGATTTTGTTGTGCGAGGCACTGGAGACGCTCGGCGATCGTTACGCCATCTACGGATTTTCCGGTCGCACGAACAAACGCTGCGAGATTTACCGGGTTAAACGCTTCGACGAATCCTATACCGACGTCGTCCGCGAGCGAATCTCCGGCATGCGGCCCAAGAGTTACACTCGCATGGGCGTCGCGATCAGACACCTCGGTCACCTGCTCAACCTCACTCATGCCCGTACAAAAATTCTGATCACATTGTCCGACGGTCGCCCGGAAGACTACGGCGGCTATAAAGGACGCTACGGAATCGAGGACACGCGCCACGCATTGCTGGAATTACGCCGCGACGGCGTGCACAGTTTCTGTATCACGATCGACAAGGAAGCGCAGGACTATCTGCCGCACATGTACGGCGTGGCCAATTACGCCGTGATCGACGAAGTGAAGAAGCTGCCGCTGAAAGTCGCCGACATCTATCGACGCCTGACCACCTGAAGCGCCGAATCCGCGACGGCGGTGTGGATCCGCTGTCTGTTTCCACCATCGCCGGTTTCTCTAAAATGCGTCGCCCGTGGGCGACACAATTCGTTGCGGTTGCAACGGTACCCGGCCGCCGCCGATCGTTCCGGGTGATGCAGGGGTTGCCCCGGGACCTATGGATTCGAACCTAACCCTCTCTAATTTATAGAATTAATCTCAAACGCCGAAGAAATTTGATAACAATCGTGTCAGGTTGGTACGGGAATTGCTAAACAATATTTAACGAAGCGCCCCGGACCAGGCGCATCGATAAAATGGATAAGCAAAATAATGAATCCGCAGCCCAAACGACCGGTCGACAACGGGAATAATCCCGAGCGCCGGGACCTGAAACGGATACCGTTCGAGAGCAATGCGCTCGTGCGGCTCGCCGAATACCTGACATTCAGAGCGCGCCTGCGGAATATCTCCGCCGATGCCGTGCAGGTTCTCTGCGATCCCCGCTACGCGTTGCTGATACATCCCGGCGGTACCGACGAAGTGCCCGATGCAAGTCGCCTCATCGATATCTCCGTGTCGCTACCGGAAAACGACACCACGACGGAATTCAAAGCGTGCTGCCGGGTGAAGTATTGCGTTCCCGCCGCGGACGACCAGATGGTACTCGGGATGCAATTCGTCAGTATGGATTTCCATTCTGTCCAGCAGCTCGATCGCTTCATGGAATCACAGCCAGGCTGAACCGACCTGCGGCCAAAGCGGCTGTTCGCCGTTTGAATCGCCCGGTACACTTCCCGCGACGCTGCATCGCGCCTTAATCTGCGACCGAGATATGGAGCACGACATCGTCCACCTCGTGGTCGTGATCGCCTGTACGGGTGTGGCGGCCCAATGGCTCGCATGGCGCTTTCGCATCCCCGCCATCGTCATACTCACCGCCGCCGGGCTCTTCCTGGGTCCGGCGACAGGCCTATTACGCCCGACCGAAGACTTCGGCACGTTACTCATGCCGTTTGTCCAACTCGCCGTCGCGGTCATTCTGTTTGACGGTGGACTCAATCTGCATCTGCATGAACTGAAGGCAGTCGGTATCGGCGTGCGCAGGCTGATAACGATCGGTCCGATACTCGCCTTTGTCCTCGGAAGTGCGGCAGCCCACTTCGTCGGTGGACTGTCGTGGCCGGTCGCGCTCGTGTTTGGTGCAATAACGATCGTGACGGGACCCACCGTGATCATGCCGTTGCTGCGCCACGCGCGCCTGCGACCGCGGACGGCGTCGATGCTCAAGTGGGAGGGGATCGTCAATGATCCGGTTGGCGCATTGCTGGCCGTTGCGCTGTTTGAATTTTTCACGCTCGGCGGCGTTGAGTCCGGCAGCCTGTCGCTCGCGCTGCGCATGGTCGAAACGATCATTGTCGCGGCACTGTTCGGCGGCCTGGTCGGTTACCTGCTGGGCCGAACCTATCCGCAGGGCTATTTCCCGGAGTACCTGAAGGGTCCGACCATGCTCGCTGCGGTGCTGTTCGTCTACGCCGGGGCGAACATTCTGCATGATGAAGCCGGGCTCGTTGCCGCCACCACGCTCGGCCTGGTCATGGGAAACATGAATTTGCCGAGTATCGACGAACTCCGTCGTTTCAAGGAATACATCACGGTGATACTCGTCTCCGGATTGTTCATCGTTCTGACGGCCGACCTCGACGTGTCGTTGCTCGTCGGAATGGACTGGCGAAGCTGGGCTTTGCTGGCGGTGCTTATATTCGTCGTTCGACCGATCGTTGTCTTTGCCGCGACATCCGGGGCGGGCCTCGATCGCGAAGAGCGATTGCTGCTGGGCTGGATCGCGCCGCGCGGAATCGTTGCTGCGGCCGTGGCCGGTGCATTTTCCGTGCGTCTCAGCGAAGCGGGCTACGACGATGCCGTCATCCTGCTACCTCTCGTATTCGCGTTGATACTACTGACCGTCACCCTGCACGGCTTTTCGATTGCACGTATCGCCGCGTATCTCGGTCTGGCAGCAAAAAATCAGAACGGACTCATCATTGTCGGCGCGTCCCCGTGGACCATCGATCTTGCGCGAAATCTCATCGAACTCGAAGTCCCGATTTTGCTGGTTGATTCATCCTGGCACCGTCTGCGTCCCGCGCGCCTCGCCGGAATTCCGATTTATTTCGGACAGGTGGTCTCCGCTTCCGCGGACGAGACGCTCGACATCAGTTCAATGGGGTATCTGCTCGCGGCCAGCGATAATGATGCGTATAACGCGCTCGTGTGCACCCGATTCGCCAATGAACTGGGGCGGGCGCGCGTGTTTCAAATCCCGATGCCCGCATCCGATCAGCACGAGACGAAGGGATTGATTCCCACCCTGCGTGGGCAGCAGGCTTTCCCTCCCGACGCGCTCTATGAAGAATTATTGCGCCGCTACTTTCAGGGCTGGCGGTTTCAGAAAACGCGCTTTACGGATTCGTATACGATCGAAGATTACCGGGTTGCATCGACCGGCCCAGATATCGCCGGTTTTGTCGTGCGGCCAAACGGGTCACTGGTGCTCGGTGTCCGCTTGGGCGAGCCGGGCACCGGCGACACGTTATTGAATTTCGTGTTGCCGAAAAAGGCGGAGTAGCTAACGGCGAATCGCGCCGGGCTGGTAAGCCCGGGATCAGGCGGAGGCTTGCTGGAGTTCGTCTTCCGTTCGAACCTGGTTGCGGCCGTCCTGTTTGGCCAGATACATGGCCCGATCGGCGCGGTCGAATACATCCTCGGTCGCATCGTCGGCGTGAAACCCCGCGACCCCGCAGGACATCGTTACCGGGACCGGCGTGTCCTGAAAGTGAAACTTGCATTCGGCGATGAACACGCGCAATTTTTCGAGCATGACGAAAGCGTCAGCGACGCTCGTCTCGGGCAGCACGAGCACAAATTCTTCGCCCCCGTAACGGCACAGAATGTCACATTCGCGAATTCTGCTTTCGATCTGACGCGCGACCGTCGACAGCACCTTGTCACCGACGGTATGCCCGTAGGAATCGTTGATGTCCTTGAACATGTCGAGATCGACGACGGCCAGCGACAGGTTCGTTTTATAGCGGCGCCAGCGCACGAACTCCTTGTTCATGTTCTCGTCGTAGCCGGTCCGGTTCAGAATGCCGGTCAGCGGATCGATGAGCACCTGTTCGTGCTGTTTTTCGAGGTTGTCGCGCAGTTCTTTCGCTTCGAACTCGAGTTCGTTGAGCGCGCCGACCATTTCCTTGATGCGCGTACGCGCCGTGTTGTTACGTTGCCCTTCTTCCTTGACGAATTCGCCGAGGCTTTGATCGATGGTGTCGAGATGCGTACTGACCGCGGACTTGATGACATCGATATCGGTTTCGTTATCGATGTCGGCGCGCATCCCTTGTGCTTCCGTACCAAAGTTCTTTTCGAGGTTGAGCGTATTGCGCAAGCTCTCTTCGTGGAATTTATCCGACTGATGGATCTGCGCCTCAAAATCCTGCAAACGTTTCAGGGTCGATTTGAGGAACTCGCCGAGTTCGTCGATTTCTTTCTGCAACTGCACCCGCATCATGCCGGTCAAATCGGCGATCTCGGGTATGCATCCGTACAGCGCGGCCGCGGTATCGGCCTGTTCGATCGTACGCCGTGTCTGGCTGGAGCGTTCCGTCAGTGTCGACGGAAACGGAATCAGGTTCATCAACAGCAGCAGTTGATCGCGCGCGCCGGCAATCTGAGTCTCGCCGCTGCCCTCGGCGATCTGATCCGAAATGATGGACGCCGCTTCATCAAGCGATCGGACGAGTTCGATATCGCCCTCACGGGTGCGGAGCCGTTCCTTTAATTCACCAATTTCTATCGCGGTCGCCGACGGGAAGTCGATATTGTCAAACAGGTGGCTCAGCGCATGGTTGACGTTATCGTCGGGTACCGAGATCTGGCCGGCCATCACCGCGACGGCGTTTGCCGCATCGTTCAATGCGAGATCGAAACTTTTCTGGTCGAGCGGCATTTCGATGCGCTCGACGATGGGTTTCAGGAGGTCGTTTTCCGGGAACTTTGCTTCGATGCGTTCGAGCATCCCGCGCAGTGTGCGGCCACCGCGTTGATCGGCGTTTTGCGCAATTTCCTGCGCCACGATGATGTCGACGATCTCGTCGATCAGGCGCTGCAATCGCTCGTCTTTCGTGCCGCTGCGGACGAGTCCGCCAAGCTCGTGCAAGTGTTCGTCGAGCTGCTCGTTCTGGCCATGAAACGACAGGGCCAGGCGCAGGATCCCTCGCTGCAGACGCGAAATCGTCTCGGCCGGCTTCAGTTTTCCCCCGTTCGTCGATTCAGAAGTCATTTCGCCTCGCGTCCCAACACTCACCCGTGAATCGTGCTTGCGCACGTCGGCCCGATGGCCGCTGCGGCGAGCTCCGCTAACCCGCGAACCCACCGCTCGAGTGCTGTGGGGCGAGGGTTACTCGCTAGATTCTTTATCGACGAGTTCGTCGACAACCTTTAACAGGTTCTCGTAGGTGCCCGTGAGCCGGGCGGAGGTGCGGTAGCGACCATTGACGATCATCGATGGAACCCCGGTGATGCCATATTCCTTGGACAGGGTCATCGCCTGCCGGGTTTTCGCATCGACGGAAAACGAATTGTAGGCTTCGCGGAAATCGGCTTCGGAAACGCCGTACTCGGCAAAGAATCGGGCGAGCGAGTCCTCGTCGCCGATTTTGCGCCGGTCGTCGTGGATCGCCTCAAACAGCGGCGTATGGATGGTGTCCAGAACGCCAAGTACTTCGGCGGTGTAGTAAGCCCGCGCGTGAGGTACCCAGCCACGGGAAAAGACCCCGGGTACCCGACGGAAGACGACGTTATCGGGTTTCGATTTCACCCATTTACTGATGTAGGGCTCAAATGCGAAGCAGTGATGGCATCCGTACCAGAATACTTCGACGACTTCGACCTGGCCTGCCTCGACGTGGGCGACGACTTCCGGTTTGATACGTTCGTAGTGTTCGCCCTCGTTGAACGTGTCTTCGGCCAGGGCGGCCGCGGAAAACAGGCACAGGACGGCAGAAAGGATAAATATTCGCATTGTTGTGTATTTCCTCTGCAGGTAAGCGCGGTGTTGCACTGTTTAGTCAACAAGAGCTGTTGCGGGTTCCCTGCCCGCGACAGTGCTCGCGAACCGGGGAGGTCGCGTTCGGGGCAATGCGGCGACTAGTGCAGCGCGTTGATGTAGGCCGCGACGTTCTCGATATCGTCGTCAGACATCTTCGCAGCGATCGTCTGCATCATCGATTTGCGGTCCGCGCCCGTCGTGCGTTCGCCGCTGCGGTACGCGGACAGCTGCATGCTGGTGTATTTCGCATGCTGGCCGCGAAGAGCCGGGTAGTTTGCCGCGGCGTTACCCGCGCCGTTGGGGCCGTGGCAGGCCATGCACGCGGGGATGCCCTTGTCCCCGTTGCCGCCGCGATACAGCTTCTCGCCCGCGGCGATGTTTTCTGCGCTGATCTGGCCTATTTTTGGCGCTTTCGTCGCGTAGTAATCGCCGAGCGCGACGATGTCGTCGTCGGTCAGGGTTGTGACCATTGCTGACATGTTCGGGTTGACCCGTTCACCGCTTTTATAGGCGCGTAACTGCCCGGTCACATACTTCGGGTGCTGGCCGGCCAGGTTTGGCCATTCCGGGTTGATACTGTTGCCGTCGGGTCCGTGACACGCGGCGCATTGATTTTTCGCGATGTCGTTCGCAGACGCAGCGGCGCCGGCCAGAGTCACAGCAGCGAACGCGGCAATCAAGGCGACTTTCAAATTCATAGTTGTTCCAGAGTCCTGAGTAATCGCGACATTATATAACGGCTGAGCGATTCATTTCTCGAAAAGAACGGACCGGCAAGCAACCGGGGTCCGCGAGAGGCGCGGCCCGGAGTCGTCTACGGGGCGTATGTGAGCGCCTTGTACCGTATGATGCCGGGCTTATCCGCTGGCGGGCAGGAGATCGAAAATCATGACGACGGATACGACGGCGGACTCCGGCGTGGCCACCCCGTTTGATCTGAACCACGCCGAGTTCGTCAAAGAAGCCCATACGCTCGACCAGTTACCGCTCGATGAGGGTGCCGAAATCGCGTTCGCGGGACGCTCGAACGCCGGAAAATCGAGTGCGATCAATGCGCTGTGTAATCGCCGCAAGCTTGCGAGAACAAGCCGCACGCCGGGGCGGACGCAGCAGTTCGTGGTCTACGAATTCGGCCCCGGCCAGCGTTTTATCGATTTGCCGGGGTTCGGCTTTGCGAAGGTGTCCAAATCGAAACGCAGCCACTGGTCGGTCGAAATTCCACGTTACCTCGAAACCCGCCGCTCCCTGATCGGGCTCGTTCTCGTGGCCGACGCACGCCATCCGCTTAAAGACCAGGAGCGCGACATCGTTCGCTGGTGCGGCGAAGCCGGGTTGCCGGCACTGCTGCTGCTGAACAAATCGGACAAATTGAAACAGCGCGAGTCCGCACAGGCGCTGAAAGCGGCCTTCGGCCTGCAACCGGATTCCTCGCTGCTCGATGTGCAACTGTTCTCGGCCACGGAACGATTCGGCGTTGACACGGTGACGAGGCGACTCGCCGGCTGGTTCGCCGGCGAGCGCGTGGAATAAAAAGGACCCCGGAACGTAAAAAGGGGGATTTAAGGGATCCGGGGCCACTTAAGTTGAACTGGCCGGGGATGCCAGTACAACCCCGCCTTTGGGAGGGATGGCGGGCGTTCGCTAGGAACGTACTGGGTAGACTGCGGGTTCGCGGGAAAGTTCCGCGCCGGGTTCTCTGTATGCCTGGATTGTGCTGCGAACGCAGCGTGGCCGCGCCAACCACCCGGAAACCCGGGCGGCAGGTCGATTAGCCGTACTTACGGCGAAATTTATCGATGCGCCCGGCGGTATCGACGATTTTCTGCTGCCCGGTGTAAAACGGGTGGCAGGCAGAGCAGACGTCGAGGTGTAAATCTTCGTCGGCAAGCGTCGAGCGGGTCTTGAACGTGTTGCCACAACTGCACGTGACCGTCAGTTCGGTGTAGGCGGGATGGATTTCGGATTTCATGGGCTTGTCAACCGCTGGAACGCTGAGAGGGGCGCGATTCTAGGGCCCGGCGGCGACAATTTCAAGCATTCGCCGCGAGGGGTGCGGCCGCGGAGCCTAGATCCGGAAGCCCCCGTGGCGTCGCCGGTGCAGATAATCCATCCAGTAGATGCCGGCGCCGAACGCCAGTAGCAGTCCGAGCAGTCCGCCGACCAGCACCGGGGTCGAAAATGAGTCGACGACAACGGGCATCGCCGGTATTGCGGGTCCGCTGTCAAACGCGTCGATGTCCGATTCGAGCTGCTCGTTTTCCTGCATCGCGGCTTCGAGGTCGCGCGCGAGTTCCTGATTCGCTTCCTCGAGTTCCGCGATCACCGTGTCGGCGGGGGTAACGGGGCGGTCAGCGATTTTGGCTTCCAGTGCGCCCACTGCGGACTCGAGTTTGCCGACTTTCAGTTTCTCTGCCGACAATTTGCCTTTCAGATCAGTGTTTTCCTGCGCGAGCTTGTCGCGCCCGGCCCCGTCAGCGGTGGCCTCGCTCGTCGGGCTCGCGGCAAGTTGTCGTTTCAGGTCTGCGTTTTCCTCTGTCAGGGTTGTCACCTGCACTTGCGCGGGCGCCTCTTCCATCAGGTAGGCGGCGTCGACCCAGCCGCTGGTTCCATCACCGTCGCGTACTTCTGCAAGTTCCCCGTCACGCTGCAAGACCTCGAGCCTGGTGCCGGTGGGCAGCACCTTGACGATTGCGCTGTTGAGGTCGCGGTCCTGGTGCACGCCGACGAGGAGCTTATCGATGACATACGCCGTATCCGCGGCAAGTAATGCCGCGTGCCAGCCAAGCGCGAGGGTGACCGCGATGAGGGTTCGGAGGATCATGGGCGGCAGTTGTAAACCGAATTAACTGACGAGTCCAGCGTGGCGCAATAACGGTTCGATATCCGGATCGCGTCCGCGAAAGCGTTTGAATAATTCGAGCGTGTCCTCGGCTCCCCCGCGTTCGAGGATACACTCGAGAAACGCATGGCCCGTCGCGGAATTGAAAACGCCCTCGCTCTCGAAACGCGAGAAGGCATCGGCAGAGAGCACTTCGGCCCACTTGTAACTGTAGTACCCCGCGGCATAGCCGCCAGCGAAAATGTGCGAAAAGCCGTGCTGGAAGCGGTTGTATGCAGGTGGGTGGATGACGGCCACCCGCGCGCGCACGTCGTCGAGCACCGCCTGAACTGAAATACCCGGTTCGAACCGTGCGTGGAGCAGGAAGTCGAATAAGGAAAATTCGAGCTGACGCACCATCTGTAATCCGGATTGAAAGTTTTTTGCGGCGTGCATCCGGTCGAACAGTTCATCGGGTATCGTCGCACCGGTTTCGACATGACCGCCGATCAGGTCGAGGGCCGAACGTTCCCAGCACCAGTTCTCCAGAAACTGGCTGGGCAATTCGACCCCGTCCCACGGTACGCCGTTGATACCCGATACGGCGGCTTCGTCTACGCGGGTCAGCATATGATGCAGGCCGTGCCCAAACTCGTGAAACAGGGTCAAAACTTCGTCGTGGGTCAGCAACGACGGTTTGCCGCCAACGGGCGGTGTAAAATTGCACGTCAGGTAGGCGACCGGCGTCTGTACGAGGCCTTCACTGATCCGTCGCACGACGCATTCGTCCATCCATGCCCCGCCGCGCTTTTGTTCTCGCGCGAACAAATCGAGATAGAACAATCCGCGCAGGGCACCGTCCGTACCGCGGATCTGGTGAACCATCACATCCGGGTGCCAGCGATCGACGTCGTCAACCGGACTGACCTCGATATCGAACAAACGCCCCACGGTGTCGAACAAACCTGCAACCACCTGCTCGACGGGAAAGTAAGGCCGCAATTCTTCCTGGGATATTGCAAAGGCGTGCTGTCGCAGCCGCTCCGAACAAAACGCAATGTCCCAGGCCGAGAGCGCCGCGATGCCGAGTTCGGCGGCGGCGAATTCCTGAAGCTCGGCGTAGTCGCGACGAGCGGCCGGGAGCGACTTCCCGGCGAGCTCGTTGAGGAAGTCGATGACTGCATCGACCGACGGCGCCATTTTCGTTTCCAGCGAGTATTCGGCGTAGTTATCGAAGCCCAGGCAGTTCGCGAGTTCGTGTCGCAGGGCGAGGATCTGATCGATCAGTTCGGAGTTGTCGAAACGTCCCGCATCGGGGCCCTGATCCGATGCGCGGGTAACGTAGGCGTCGTAGAGTTCCCGACGCAACTCGCCGTTCTCGCAATACGTCATTACGGGCATGTAACACGGAAAGTCCAGTGTCAGGCGATAGCCGTCGACTTCGTCATTTTCCGCGTTCTGGCGCGCGAGCGACAACGCGCTTTCGGGTAACCCGGCGAGTTCTCCCACGTCGGCGACATCGCGGTGCCACGTCTGCGTCGCGTCGAGGACGTTTTCGCCAAAGCGGGTGGTCAGTTGTGCGAGTTCCTGATTGATCGCGCGAAAGCGGTCGCGCATGTCGCTGTCCAGCGCGATACCACCGAGCCGGAAATCCCGCAGCGCATTGTCGACAACTTGCTTTTTTGCCAGCGTAAACGTCGCATAATCCGCGCTTGCACGCAGCCGCCCGAAGGCGTCGAACAAACCGTCATGTTGTGCCATCTCGCTCGAATATTCGGCGAGTAACGGAATCGCCTCGTTATAGGCGGCGCGCAAATCTTCGCTGTCGGCGACGCCATGCAGGTGACCGATCGGCGAAAAAAAACGGCTGAGTCGATCACCGATGGCCTCGAGTGGAACGACGAAATTCTCCCAGCTAATCGAATCGTCCAGACGCGTCAGCGCGTCGATTTCTTTCCGGTTTCGAGCCAGTAACGTCGTCAGTTGCGGGACGATGTCGTCGGGCTTGATGGCAGAAAAATTCGGCAATCGATCGATTGCGCGATTGAGTTCAGACTCAGTCATGAATAACAGGCTTCGATAGTGGTGAACTAAAGTGACAAGCGCGTCAGTGTAGCAGGGGTCTGTGCACGAGCCGGGCCCGGCAACCCCTGTCGACGGTAATCAGGGTGCTAACGGACGGATAATGCCCACAGCAGGAACACGGTGACGCCAAGGGCGACGACACCCAGCCCTAGCGCCGACCAGTGGAATTGCGCGAGCATTTCTTCTTCCGTCTTCGCCGCTATGACGAACGGGTTGCGCGACCCTTTGGCATGGCCGAGAACATCGACCGGCGGTGCGACCGCGACGTCGGCACGTTTGCGATCGACTTCCTGTTCGGCTGCGGAACGCGCCGCGTCCCACTCCTGCATATCGATTTCGCCGTCTTTATTCGTATCGAACTGCGCAAGCATCTCATCGTTGTTCAGCTTCCACTCGCGCAGTACTTCTCGTACTTCCGCGTTGCGGTCAAAGTGAGCGCCCGCACCGCCATGGGTCGTGAAGTCGCCAAGGGCGTACAACGGATCACCGGGTTCGATGCGCTTTTCCGTGTAGCGAAAGTGCCGCCCGATTTGCGCGAAACCGGTGAAATGCATCCACCCGCCGCCGGTGTCGACCCGGCCAGGATAGCGATCGTTGCCGTACCAGACGTTACGGCTCGACGGTGTGACTTTGGCGCCCTCGGGATCGACGGCGCAGCGCCCGGTCGAATCGACGAGGAAAAACAAGCTGTCCGAAGTCCCGCTTTCTACCGTCCGCCACTCCGAGCGGTGATTACTGCTGCCACCCATGTTCCGCCGTTCGCGTTTTTCCACCCGGTAGTCGTACCAGACGCATGGCCGCGCCGACAGCGGTGCGACGATCGGCAGCCCGTCCATCAGCTCCGCGTGGCCCTGCAACTCGATGTAGCCCTGCGAGGCCGAGCGAACCAGCGCCGTCGGGGTGTCCTGCAGCACACGTTTGCGGATCAGCATGCTGTAAGCGAACCAGCTCGTGGCGAGCGCAATGATCGCGCCCGCGCCGGCAAACATGGCAAATTTCGCTGTCGGGGCGGCGGCCACCGAGTGGGCCAGCGATGCAGTGAGGATCACGGTGGTTTTGCCGTCTTTGCGTGAAGTGCCTAGGTAAACAGGGACTTCATGTTCACGTCGGCAGTTTCCTCTTCGCTGAACTCGAGCAAATCGCGGTGGGTAAAAGAAAACCAGCGGGCGACGATGACATCGGGGAACTGTTCGACGCGAACATTGTTGAGATTCACCGACTCGTTGTAGAACTCGCGCCGATCGGCAATCGCATTCTCGAGTGAGGTAATGCGTTGCTGCAGGTGTTGAAAATTTTCGTTCGCTTTCAATTCCGGGTAGCTTTCCGCAACTGCAAAGAGGTTACCGAGACCTTTTCGGAGCAAGGTTTCAGCCGCCCCGAGCTTACCGACATCACCGGCCTCGCGTGCAGCAAAGACGGCCGATCGTGCGGAAATGACCCGTTCCAGCGTGTCCTGTTCGTAGCCCATGTACTGTTTGCACACCTCGACGAGTTTCGGCAGCTCATCGTGCCGTTGCTTTAACAATACGTCGATGTTCGACCACGCTTTCGACACGCTGTGCTTCAGTGCCACCAGGCCGTTGTAGATCGTGACGCCGTAAAGGCCCACCGCGATGATGATGACGAACACGATGATGGTGCTGATATCCATAGAAAGTTCCCGTCTGTTTGCAGGTCAAAAAGTATAGCATCGGCGGCCTCGCGACCGTCGTTACGGCGCCATACGGACGGTCGAAGTGCTACCATAGCGCCACGTTTACTCATTCGTGACGGACGCGGTCGGACAACGTGCGATCACCCGCGTACGGTCACCAGCGAAGGCGCCGGCGCGCCAACAAGAGGATCTCTCATGCAAGGCGACAAGCAGGTTATCGACTATTTGAACAAAGTTCTTAAGAACGAATTAACCGCAATCAACCAGTACTTCCTGCACGCCCGCATGTTCAAGAATTGGGGCCTCGCCAAACTCGATGAATACGAATTCGCCGAGTCGGTCGACGAGATGAAACATGCCGATCAACTGATCGAGCGGCTCCTGTTTCTCGAAGGCCTGCCGAACCTGCAGGACCTCGGGCGTCTGCGCGTCGGCGAAGATACGGGAGAAATCTTCGCGGCCGATCTCGCGCTCGAACTCGACGCTTTACCGGACCTGCGCGAGGGTATTGCTTATTGCGAAAAAGTCGGCGATTTCGTGACGCGCGACCTCTTCGCGGCCATCCTCGACGCGGAGGAAGAGCACGTTGACTGGCTGGAAACGCAGATCGAATTGATCGGAAAATTGGGCCTCGAAATCTACCTGCAGTCGAAAATGTGACAGACGCCCGATACGACAGCAGGTCCCGGTGGACAATCTAGTTGCAAATGTTTCTCATTACGACTACGATTCTCACACAAGCGAGAAGAATGCCCATGTACGTCTGCCTCTGCAAAAACGTGACGGAAAAAGATATCAAGCGCGCGGTGCTCGAACACGGCGCTTATTCCGTTGCGTGCCTGGAGCAACAACTCGAAGTCGCGACGTGCTGTGGCCAGTGCCGCCCCGTCGTTGCCAATTGTCTCGAATCGGCGCTCGACTCCGAATTCCGGTTTGGCCTCGCACTGACCGTCTGACCGCTTAGCGCGCCCTGCCGGCGCCCGTTTCCGTCCCTGTCTCCCCGACGCTCAGGCGCATCGGCGCGAAATCGCCGTCGACGAAATCGAACGCGGCCACGGCGGCCGAATCCGGGTTCATGAGCGAAATAATGACGTACGCGACGCCCGGGTACGCGGCGCCGGCGACGTCACGCGGCGACGGTTTCGCTTCGGTTCGCGGATGCGAGTGGTAGATGCCGAGCATCGTCTCGCCGCTCCCACGCATCGCGTTCATCGCGTTGATCTGAGTCTGCGGGTCCATGTAGAACGCCGTTGCCGGGTCCGGAGAGACGTTCATCACGGGATAAGCGGCACTGCACACGGACCCGCGCCCGCCGAGCAATCCGCATATTTCGACATCCGGCGTGCGACGTGCGTCTTCGATGATATGTTCGTAGAGGTCGCGGGGGACGACGAGACTCTTCAATGCCCGGGTTCACCGCACACGGCGCATTTCGGGTCGCGCTTGAAACGCATTTCCTGCCAATCCATTGACAGCGCATCGAGCAACAGCAGTCGTCCGCAGAGGTTGGTCCCGATATCCATGAGGACTTTCATCGCCTCGAGGGCCTGGACGCTGCCGATGATACCGAGCAGTGGCGCCACCACCCCGGTCTCGGCACACGTCTGTGCGACTTCCTCGACATTCCGGTAAAGGCACTGGTAGCACGGGCTGTCCCCGTTACCGGGACGATACACGCTGACCTGTCCTTCGAACCGAATCGCGGCGCCGGACACGAGTGGTTTGCGATGACGGAAGCACGCCCGGTTGATGGCGAAGCGCGTGGTGAAATTGTCGGTCCCGTCGAGCACGATATCGACCCCGCCGACGACATCGTCGAGACCCGCATCGTCGAGCTTGTCGTTGACCACCTCGATCGTCGTGTCCGGATTGAGGCTCTTCAGTCGGTCGCGCGCGGATTCAACTTTCGGGCGTTTCAGATCGCCGGTCTGGTGGACGATCTGGCGTTGCAGATTGGACAGCTCGACGACATCAAAGTCGATTAACACGAGCCGTCCGACCCCAGCCGCAGCAAGGTACATCGCGATGGGCGACCCGAGGCCGCCGAGTCCGAAAATCGCGGCGCTCGCATCGAGCAATCGTTGCTGACCTTCGATATCGACCTGCGGCAGCAGGATTTGTCGGCTGTAACGGAGCAGGTGTTCGCTTTGCATCGTCATAAATTACCGTGCTTCAACCGGGCGGTCGGGCGCCGTACTGACGCCAGTTGCGCGGCCGGTCGTCGCGCCGGCCGTGTCGTCGGTGGCGATAGCGACTGACGTAAATCTCGCGTACAGAACTGTCCCACCCGATTTCGTTGTTGTGTTCGTCCCGGCGTATGGCTTCTCGATAGCAGCGAAATCCGAGTCGCATGCGTTCCCAGCGATTGAGGTTGATGCGGCAACCGCCGTTCTGTACGTGTTCGAGGATGTCTGCGCAGCCGAACAGGCGGACATCGTAGTCGATGACCAACCATCCGCCATCGCGCACGACATTGTCGATCCCGCGCGTCGCCGCGAGCGTCGCCGTCGTCTGTGCCACCGCGTCCGGCGCCCCGGCAATCGGTATTCGGAGGTGTTCGTTCAAACTGCTACGGTTCTCCCGCTGGTGATCCTGTCGTGGCCGCCGAGATCGGTTTTCGATGCCACGGCTACGAAGCGATGCCGCCGCATCAGGTCACGCACGGCCGCCGCCTGATTATACCCGTGCTCGAGGAGGAGCTCGCCGCCCGGTTTAAGCACCCGCGGCGCTTCACGCACAATCGCTCTAATCGCGTCCAGCCCGTCGGGTCCGGCGGCGAGCGCCGCAAGCGGCTCGAAGCGGATATCGGATTCAGTCAGTAACGGGTCGGCGGCGTCGATATAAGGCGGGTTACTCACGATCAAATCGAGGCAGCCATCGGCAAATCCGGCGAGCCAGTCCGTGCGTACGAAAGCGATTTGCTGTGCGTCGAGCCGGCTCGCGTTACGCGCGGCGACACGCAGCGCGGCAGTGGAGTAATCCGTCGCGATCAGTTGTACCCCCGCGACTTCCCGGCTGATGGCAACGGCGATCGCGCCGCTGCCGGTGCCAAGGTCCGCGATGCGCGCTGCGGGACGCGTGCGCGCGATGGCCATCTCCACGAGTTGTTCCGTTTCCGGGCGCGGGATCAATACGTGGTCGTCGACATCAAACTGAAGTGACCAGAATTCCGCGTGTCCAAGGATCTGCGCGATCGGTCGGCCGCTCGCGCGAACGGCGAGATTGCGGCGAAACTGCGCGGCGGTTTGCGCCGGGACGGCAAGATCGGGTTCACGGTACAGGGCGGCGCGATCCGTCTTCAGGGCCCCGGCCAGCAACAACTCTGCGTCGAGGGCCGGACTATCCGATCGTTCGAGCGTGCTCCGCCCCGAGCGCAGGAGTTCCGCGACGGTAATGGCTGCTGATCGCAGTGAGGAATCCGACACGGTCGCTCACGATGCCGCAAGTTCTGCCATCAAATCGGCCTGGTATTCCTGCAGCAACGGTTCGATAACGAGCCCGAGTTCTCCTTCGGTCACTTCGGCGAGCTTGTACAGGGTCAGGTTGATCCGGTGATCGGTCACGCGTCCCTGGGGGTAGTTATAGGTCCTGATCCGTTCGGAGCGATCGCCGCTGCCGACGAGGTTGCGCCGGTTCTGTGCCTGTTCCGAGGCGACCTTGTCGCGTTCGGACTGCAGCAGCCGGGCTTTCAGCAGGCTCATCGCCCGTGCGCGGTTTTTATGTTGCGACCGTTCATCCTGGCATTCGACGACAACACCCGTCGGCAGGTGGGTTAAGCGGATTGCGGAATCGGTCTTGTTCACGTGCTGGCCGCCCGCACCCGATGCTCTGAACGTGTCGACCCTCAGGTCGCCGGGATTGATATCGATTTCCTCGACCTCGTCGACTTCGGGCATCACCGCAACCGTGCACGCCGAGGTGTGGATGCGGCCCTGGGATTCCGTCTCCGGTACGCGTTGTACACGGTGTGCCCCGGATTCGAACTTCAGACTGGCATAGGCGCCCCGGCCGACGACTTTGGCGATGACTTCCTTGTAACCCCCGGCCTCGCTCGGGCTCGAAGAGATCATCTCCACTTTCCAGCCCCGTTGTTCAGAGTATTTCAGATACATCCGCAGCAGGTCGCCGCAAAACAGGCCCGCTTCGTCGCCTCCCGTGCCCGCGCGAATTTCGAGAAAAATGTTTGCGTCGTCGGCTGGATCCTTCGGTATCAGCAGGCGTTCGAGTTCGATCTCCGCGGTCGCAATCTGATCTTTCGATTCATTGATTTCCTCGAGCGCAAGTTCCCGCATATCACCATCGGATTCGGCGTGGAGTTCTTCCGCCTGTTCGAGGTTGTCGCGGAGCTGACGATAACCGGCGAAACATTCGACCACCGGATCGATTTCGGCCCGCTCCTGCGACAACGACCGGTAGCGGTTCTGATCACCAATGACTTCGGGTGAAGCCAGCAGAGCGTCGAGTTCCTCGCGTCGTTCCGAAATACCATCGAGTTTGTTCAGGAGACTTTCTTTCATTGCATCCAGTTTGCCGGGAGGAGCGCCGGCGCATTCTACATCGCAGGGTGCGGGGGTCGAACCGCTAGGACGACGGTTTGAGAATTTCGCTCGCGATCCGCACGATATCTTCGCGACCGTCCTGCGCGGCTTCGCGAATTTTCGTCGTCGGCTGATGCAGCATACGCTGAACCAGACCGTTCGCCAGCGCGTCAACGACAGCCGCCGGATCATCGCCGGCGTCCAGCCGGCGGCGGGCCTTGTCCACAAGCTCTTTCTTGATGGATTGCGCGCCGTCGCGGATGGTCACGATCGCCTGCGTGCTGTCCTGCGACGACAGCCAGTCCATATACGACTGCGCCTGAATATTGATCATCTCTTCCGCTTCGCTCGCGGCTGATTCACGCAGTCGCGCGTTTTCGCTCACGACCTGGTTGAGATCGTCAACGCTGTAAAGATAAACGTCTTCGAGATCTCCGGCGCCGGGCTCCACGTCACGCGGAACCGCGAGATCGACAATAAACATCGGTGTATGCCGTCGCGCCTTCATCGCGTTGCGCACGGCGCCCTCGGTAATCAGCGGTAATCGGCTCGCGGTCGAACTGACGATGATGTCAGCCTCGGGAAGCCGTTGGGGAAGTTCGTTCAGGGTGATCGCCGAACCGCCGGTACGCCCGGCGAGTTCCTGTGAACGCGCAAGGGTTCGGTTCGCAATGATCAGTTCCTTGATGTGATTGGCTTTCAGATGATGCGCGACGAGCGTAATCGTATCGCCGGCACCGACGAGCAGCGCGGTCTTGTTCCCGAGGTCGCCATGGATCTGGCCGGCAAGCTTGACCGCGGCAAACGCAACGGAAACCGGGTTCTCTCCGATCGCGGTGTGCGTGCGGACCTGTTTCGCAACGAAGAAAGAGTGCTGGAATAATCGGTTCAGCAATTTTCCGGCAGTACCCTGACCGACCGCTGTCTGGTAAGCCTGTTTCAGTTGGCCGAGTATTTGTGGCTCACCGAGTACCATTGAATCGAGACCACACGCAACGCGCAGGGCGTGTCGAACGGCATTTTCTTCTTCGTAAGTGTAAACATGTGATTCGAGGTCCCGCTTCTCCATACCATTGAACCGAACCAACCAGTCAAACGGGTGTCGGATGGAGGTGTCGTCGACGTTGCAGTACAACTCGGTCCTGTTGCACGTTGACAGGATCAGGGCCTCTGAGGCGCCACCGTCGCTCACGAGTCCGCGCAGCGCGTCGGGGAGCCGCTCGGGATCAACGGCCACGCGCTCGCGCACGTCGATGGGCGCGGTTTTGTGGCTGACTCCGAGGATTCTGATCGACATGCTGATTTAGAACTCTGCGCTGTGAATGTCACGGCCGACGCGTGGTCTGAAGACCATACGGCTGCCGGACCCGCCGCGAAAGACCGGAAGTTTGCCCGTTTCGGGGACTCGCCGGTCGCAGCCGGTTCGTGCGTTGCCGATACGACCCGGTATTAGTGACGTATAATAACCGAACGCCAGTGGCGCTGACCGGCACGCCCTGGTTTTGCCCGATTTTGCCGGGTTGTCGGGCATCTAGTTTAAACCAGCATGGCCGCTGTAGTGGCATGGCCAGACGCATTGGATGCGATACGCATTGGATGTAGTAGTTAGAACCTTGATACAACTGTATACAACCTCCGATAGTCGACCCAGGGCACGCGCCCCGCGCCTGGCCGCCGGCGTGGCCGTGATTGCTCTCGCGGCCGGTTGCGCCGTTCAACCGACCGCTCCGCCGCGGACCGCTCCGGCACCCGTGACCCCGGATCTCGATCGTCTCGTCCTGAACGAGGGTAACGTCGTCGATATCCCCTCGATTACCAATCCGGCATTCGATACGGACAGTGAACCGCTCTATCGCCTGCTCGTCGCCGAGTTCGCGGGTCAGCGCGGCCTCATGGACATCGCCGTGGAAAACTACGTGGCGACGGCCAAACAAATGCAGAGCCTCGAGATCGCGAAAAGAGCGACTCGAATCGCTGTTTTCGCGCGCAACGACAAGGCCGCGCTCGAAGCGGCCGAAATCTGGGTTCTGAAAGCACCGACAGACACCGAAGCCCGCCAGATACTCGCGGCGATGCAAATTCGGGAAGGTAATTCCGAGGCCGCAATCGAGCATCTCGAGTTTGTACTCAACGCTGAATCCGACGGCGCGAATCGTCAGCTCAGGATGATTGCGAACCTCCTCAGTCGCGAACAGGACAAACTGACCGCGCTGGCAGTGATGGAAAAACTGCTCGCGAATCGTGACGGCGATGCGGATGCGCTCGTTGCCTACGCATTACTCGCAATCCGTGCCGAAGATCTGCCGCGCAGTAATGACGCGATGGCGCGCATCGTCGAAGCCGGCAACACGGATACGAACATCGCGATGGCGTATATCGCCTTGCTCCAGAAATTCGACAAGTCGCGCGCGGCAGTCACGTGGCTGGAGCAGGCGATCGCAAACCGACCGGGTGAAACCGGGTTGCGGCTGGTTTATGCGCGACTGCTCGCCGATTCGAATCGCTACGAGGAAGCGCGTCTGCAGTTTGCCCTCGTCGCGGAGAAGACGCCGGATAACAGCGATGTCATCTACGCACTCGGCCTGCTCAACCTGCAGGCAAACCGGATCGATGCCGCGCAGAAAAACTTCCTGCGTCTGCTGGAGCTGGAAGTGCGTTCGGACGACGCTAACTATTATCTCGGTCAGATTGCGGAATCGCGTGATGACCCGGGCGCAGCGCTGCGCAATTACCGTGCGGTCGACGAAGGTTCGAATTATTTTCAGGCACAGGTGCGGGTTGCGTTGATCCTGTCGTCACTGGATCAGGTGGACGACGCCCGGGCGCAGTTGAATTCGCTCGTACCCGAAGACGAGGAACAACGCCTGCACATCGTTCGCGCTGAAGGTGAAATGCTGACCCAGCACGCGCGTTACGAAGATGCGATGGCAGTCTACGACAGCGCGCTCGCCGAAATTTACGATATGGAACTGCTTTACACGCGCGCCATGCTGGGTGAAAAAATCGGGCGCCTCGACGTGCTCGAGGCAGATCTGAAGACGATTATCGAACGCGAGCCGAATAACGCACAGGCGTTGAACGCGCTGGGTTACACCCTGGCCGACCACACCGAACGCTATGAAGAAGCGTACAGTTACATCGAACGCGCCTATGCGCTGAACCCGGATGATTTTTATATCCTCGACAGCATGGGGTGGGTGCTGTACCGGCTTGGTCGTCTCGACGAGGCCGTGGAATACCTCACCCGGGCCCGCAATATCAAGGACGATCCTGAAGTCGCGGCGCATCTCGGCGAAGTACTCTGGGTGATGGGCGACAAGGCCGCGGCGCGCGACGTTTGGGACAGCGCCCTGAAAGAGAAGCCCGACGACCAGCGTCTGCTTGATGTGATCGAACGGCTGAGTCCGTGAGATGGACCATCGTCGTCGCCATCGCGCTGCTTTCCGGTTGCGCGTCGGTCCCGTTTAGCACAAAACCACCGGTTGTTCCCGCGACGGACCAGGCCCGAATTGCCGGGATCGACAGCTGGCGTGTCGACGGGCGCGTCGCGATTCAGCGCGGCGACGAAGGCTGGAGTGCAAAACTTCGCTGGACCAAACAGGTCGGCCATTTCCAGATGCGTTTGATAGCGCCGCTCGGTCGCGGCACCTATCAGCTTGCCGGCGATGGCTCGCGGGTCGAATTGATCGTGCCCGACGGTCGCAAGTTCACGGCCGACGATGCCGAGGACTTGATGCGTCGTCATCTCGGCTGGAGTATCCCGGTCGATGGCGCGGAATACTGGATGCGTGGCTTGATCGCGCCTGGCAGCGAACCCGGAAACGTTCGACGGGATGATGCCGGACAGCTCACAGACCTCGAGCAGGACGGCTGGCGGGTCAGCGTATTGAAGCGGACCGCGGTCGCCGGAATGGCGCTGCCGGCAAAGTTGTTTATGCATTATGGCGATCTGAAAGTGCGCATCGTGGTGGCGAAGTGGGATTTGAATCCGGCATGAACGAACGAACCGCTGCCAGCGCAAGATGGCCGGCGCCGGCGAAACTGAATCTGTTTCTGCATGTCATCGGTCGCCGCAATGACGGCTACCATTTACTGCAGACGCACTTCCAGTTCCTCGATTATAGCGACCAGATCAGGTTCACCGTAACCGACGACGGCGCAGTCATTCGCACGAGTGAACTGCCCGGGGTGCCGAGCGATGACGATCTCGTTGTGCGTGCTGCGCGCCTGTTACGCGAGCGCGCCGCGGTCGGCGCCGGGGTCGCCATCGAGGTCGACAAAATGCTGCCGACCGGCGGCGGTCTCGGTGGCGGTAGTTCCGATGCGGCGACGACTCTCGTTGCTCTCAACCACCTTTGGGGTGCCGGACTCGACGTCGCTGAGCTCGCGCGTCTCGGGCTCGAGCTCGGTGCTGACGTGCCGATATTCATCCACGGACATGCCGCGTTCGCCGAGGGCGTGGGTGAAGAACTGACCCCGCTCGAGGCGCCACTGGGTCCGGTTCTCGTGGTTCATCCCGGTTGCACGGTCTCAACGCCGGCGGTATTCAGCGATCCGGAATTGACACGGAATACCCCAGCAATCAAAATCCTCGACCTCGCGTCTGCCGGGCTATCCAACGATTGTGAAGGAGTGACCCGCCGCCTGTATCCGGAGGTGGGGCGAGCGCTCGACTGGATGCGTCGGCAGGGTCCGGCACAGATGACGGGGACGGGCGCCTGCGTGTTCGGGGCCTTCGACACGTACGAACAGGCCGAGCGTGCGGCGAATCAGATGCCCGAACCATGGCACTGGTTTATCGCCGAGCGGTGCAACGAGTCGCCGCTGCTCGAGAAACTGAGGGCGATGGGGGTACGGCGCTATTAGCGCAGGCGGCCGACGTCGCCCGAATACTGATCAATTGGGGTGTAGCCAAGTGGCAAGGCACGGGGTTTTGATCCCCGCATTCCCAGGTTCGAATCCTGGCACCCCAGCCAAACCGGCAATGCCTGACAGGAAGAGGGGAACCATGTTCAACGACTCGGCCATGATGCTGTTTGCGGGTAATGCCAATCCGGCGCTCGCGCGTTCGATCGCCGCGCATCTGCAGGTTCGACTGGGCAAGGCCACCGTCGGGCGCTTCAGCGACGGCGAGATCAACGTCGAGATCGAGGAGAACGTACGTGCGCGCGACGTCTTCGTTCTACAGTCAATTTGTCAACCGACGAACGATAATCTGATCGAGCTGCTCGTCCTCATCGACGCCTTGCGACGTGCCTCGGCGGCGAACATTACCGCGGTAATTCCCTACCTCGGTTACGCGCGCCAGGATAGGCGGCCGCGCTCGGCGAGGGTCCCTATCACGGCAAAGGTCGTCGCCAATATGATCGCGAGCGTGGGTACGGACCGCGTACTGACGCTCGATTTGCATGCCGATCAGATCCAGGGTTTTTTCGATATGCCGATGGACAACATTTACGCTTCCCCGGTGTTGCTCGGTGATATCTGGAAACACGAATATCCGGACCTCATCGTGGTGTCGCCCGACGTGGGCGGGGTTGTCCGCGCCCGTGCGGTCGCCCGTCGCCTCGACAACGCCGATCTCGCGATTATCGACAAACGGCGTCCGCGCGCGAACGAGGCGCAGGTCATGAATATCATTGGTGATGTCGATAATCGCAGCTGTGTTCTCGTCGACGATATGGTCGATACGGCGGGCACACTGTGCAAAGCGGCGGCGGCGCTAAAGGACAATGGTGCGCGGCAGGTCGTCGCCTACTGCACCCACGCCGTATTGTCCGGTAAAGCGATCGAGAACATCTCCGGATCGGCCATCGATGAACTCGTGGTGACCGATACGATTCCTCTGTCTGACGATGCGCAGGCGTGCGAAACCATCCGTCAGCTGACCGTCGCCGAACTGATCGGCGAAAGCATCAATCGCATCAGCGCGGGCCAGTCCCTGAGCTCGATGTTCATCGACTAAACCCGCCCGGTACACGGCCCGGGGGCCGATCCGGGTCGAATTCGACAAGAATGGTCTACTTCTGGCGGTTTTTTATATACAATCCGCCGTCCCCGTGAGTTTGGTCGCGAATCCGCGGGTCACCAGATACGACAAAACACAGGAAATATCCTCATGGAACAATTTGAAATCGTCGCTGCCCAGCGCGATGACAAAGGCAAAGGTGCGAGCCGCCGCCTGCGTCGCACGGGCTACATCCCGGGCATTCTTTATGGTGCCGGCAAAGACCCGGTCAGCATCCAGCTCGAGCACAACGACGTGCTGAAGCATACCGATGTCGAAGCCTTTTATTCCCACATTCTCACCCTGAAGCTGCCGGACAGCAGCGAGCGCGTGGTGCTCAAGGACATGCAACGTCACCCGTTCAGAGCGCAGGTGATGCACATGGACTTTCTCCGCATCGACGAGAACGAAAAACTGACGATGCGGGTGCCGCTGCATTTCATCAACGAAGAGAACTGCGTCGGCGTGAAAACGGGCGGCGGGGTCATCTCTCACTTGATGACAGAACTCGAAATCCTGTGTCTGCCCCGTGATCTGCCCGAATACATCGAAATTGATGTCGAGCATCTCGACCTTGGTGATGCCATTCACCTGTCCGAAGTGACGGTGCCGGAAGGCGTGGAGATTGCATCTCTCGCGCACGGCGGCGACGCCGCGCAGTCCGTCGTATCGGTGCAGGTCCCACGTGCCGTGATCGAACCCGAACCGGGTGTCGAAGACGAAGCGGATGCCGACGCCGCACCGGAAGCGGATGGCGAAGCCGACGAGGCTGGATCGGACGACGACGCCTAGGCGTTATCTCGGCCCGGAACCACCGGTTTGGGCAAGCGTCCGACAATCGGGTTGATCGTCGGGCTCGGCAACCCCGGTGCGCAATATGCGAGGACCCGGCATAACGCCGGGTTCTGGTTCCTCGATGCTCTCGCGGAGCGCTGCGCGGCGACATTCCGCACGGAATCGCGCTTCAAGGGCGAAATCGCACGCGCATCGATTGATGGCAACAGCGTCTGGTTACTCAAGCCCGACACGTACATGAACGACAGCGGGCAAAGCGTCGGGCCGTGTGCGTCCTACTACAAACTCAGCCCCGAACAAACGCTGGTCGCACATGACGAACTGTCGCTCGCCTGCGGCAAGCTCGCGTTGAAGCGTGGCGGCGGCCACGGCGGGCACAACGGCTTGCGTGACATCACGCGGCATTTCGGCGCGGATTTTGTACGCGCCCGGATCGGGATTGCGCGCCCGCCGGACGGGCAGGACGTTGCGCGCTATGTGCTCGGGACGCCGCCGGCATCGGAGCGTGACCAGATGATGGAAGCCATTGACGCAGCGCTCGACGAAATCGAACGGATAGTCGCCGGTGACGTCGAGCGCGCCGTCTCCGGCAACCGTAAACTCGCAAAATAGGACGGAACATCGATTATGGGTTTCAAGTGTGGAATCGTCGGCATGCCGAACGTTGGCAAGTCATCCTTGTTTAACGCCCTGACCCGTTCGGCAATCGCTGCCGAGAACTACCCGTTCTGTACGATCGATCCGAACGTCGGCATTGTCCATGTGCCCGATCCCCGGCTCGACGAAGTGGCAAATCTCGTCAATCCGAAACAGGTGTTGCCGGCGACGATGGAGTTTGTCGATATCGCGGGTCTCGTCGCCGGCGCGTCGAAAGGCGAGGGCCTCGGTAACCAGTTTCTCGCGCACATCCGCGAAACGCAGGCCGTCGCACATGTGGTGCGTTGCTTTGAAGACGAGAACGTCGTTCACGTCGCCGGACGAGTCGACCCGCTCGCCGACGTCGAGATCATCGAGACCGAGCTTGCGCTCGCGGATCTGGAAACCGTGTCCCGCGTGCTCGAAAAAACACAGAAGCTTTCCCGCTCCGGCGACAAGGACGCGGTGACGCTTGCGGAACAACTCGAACAGGTCATCAGTGGCCTCAACGAGATGCACGCTGTGCGCGTGCAGGAACTCGACGAAGATACGCTCGCGGCCATCAGGTCTTACAACCTGCTGACCGCGAAGCCGGTGGTCTATGTGGCGAATGTCGACGAATCGAACGTCGGCGGAAACGAGATGTCGGCCCAGGTGCAGGCCTATGCCGAATCGCAGGGTGCGCAGTGCGTTGTCCTGTGCGCGGCGCTCGAAGCCGAACTCGCATCGCTCGAAGACCAGGAACGCGACGAGTTCCTGGGTGAAATGGGACTCGAAGAGCCCGGTCTGAACCGGTTTATCCGGGCCGGTTACCAGTTACTCGGGTTGCAGACGTTCTTTACCGCGGGACCCAAGGAATGTCGCGCGTGGACGGTCCGGCGAAACGCGACGGCGCCGAAGGCGGCGGCCGTGATCCATACGGATTTCGAGAAGGGCTTTATTCGCGCCGAAGTGATCAGCTACGAGGATTTCATTCGCTACTCAGGCGAATCCGGCGCTCAGGAGGCGGGTCGCTTGCGTCTGGAAGGCAAGGAGTACCTCGTTGAAGATGGCGACGTCATGCATTTCCGGTTCAACGTCTGAGCGATCGTATCTCTAGACAAGCTCGACGATGTAGTCCCACTCCGTTTCGCTGATCGGCATCACGGACAGCCGGTTGCCGCGTTGTAACAGACGCATCTCGGACAGCGCATCGTTACTTTTCATTTCCGCGAGGGTCACCGTGCGCGGAAATTTCTTTTTGAATTTCAGATCGACGACGAACCAGCGTGGATTATCGGGATCGCTTTTCGGGTCGAAGTGCTTGTCGTCGGTCTCAAATGCCGTCGGGTCCGGGTAGGCTTCTTTCGCGACCTGCATGATCCCGACAATTCCGGGTTCGTCGCAATTCGAATGGTAGAAGAACGCCAGATCACCCTTGCGCATTTCGTCGCGCATCATGTTGCGCGCCTGGTAGTTGCGCACACCATCCCACATGTTCGTTTGTTTGGGGCTCGCCTTGAGATCGTCGATGCTGAACTCGTTCGGTTCAGATTTCATTAACCAGCGTTGCATGGATATCTGTCTCGTTCGGTGATGCGGAGGAGCGCGATTATACGCCGACGAACGAAAATGTCAGATTGCCTGAACAGGGAAAAAGGAAAGGGGTGTTCTCCACGATGCCGCGACGGGCCGTAAGCTTGAACCAAAGGCTCAAGGTGGAACTGCACGCAGCAAATCAGGCTTTCCACTGCATTGTGGACATGCACAACATCGCTGACAGATTAGTCCCGGTGTACTACGAATATAGGCTCAAGGATTATCCAGCCTGTACGCGTACAACACAGAGAACACCATACATAATTCGTCAGGTCGGGTTACGATGCGTCGGACAATTCCAGCGGTCCGCCGCGCGATAACGCGCTGTTAATCTTGCTTCGGATCCGGTCGATACCCGCACCGATATCCGAACTCATCGTTTCATTATGACGCCGGTACTCAAGGTACTCGTGCGTTACGTTCAAAGCGGCCATGACCGCAATCCGCTCGCTGCCGATGACCTTGCCGCTGTCGCGCTGTTCCTGCATCTTCTGGTTGAGAAACTCAACCGATGCGAACAGGGCTTCGCGCTCGTCTTCCGCGCAGCCGACAAGATATTCCTTGTCGAGGATCGTAACCGTGATGGGTTTAACGTTTTCGCTTTCGTTCATGAACGTGTTTCCATCGCCTTGAGTCGTGCGATCATCGCTTCGACTCGCGCACGCGCCTGCTCGGTTTTCTCGATCAAGGTAGCGCGCTCAGTTGTTAATGAAGCCTGTTGGTTGCGCAGCGCCTCATTTTCGTTGGCCAGACCCTCGATAGTCTTGATCAACTCGTCGACCCTCGTTTCGAGCGCGGCGAGTTCCAGTTTTTCTTTGTCTGCTTGCGTCATGTTGCAATGATTAACTGACTATCAACGGCGGTTCCTGACTCACCTCAATATAGAGCCGCCGCCAACATCGGTCAACCGCCGACGCCCGTACCAGGCGGCGTTCAGCGCCCCAGGAAAGGCTCGCCAAAATACGCGCCCGATAACCCGGATTCGTGCTATCGGCGCTTTAGTCGCGGTGGTTACCGTGGGATAATCCCGCCGCTCAACGCAATTCACGTTTATGACTCAAAATTCCAGCAATTCATTATACGAATCGGTCGAATCCGCGCTGACTTTAATGGACAGCGATATCGGGCCCGCGGAGTGCCACGGTATGCTCTGCGGCATGCTGTGCGGTGCAAACGGATTCGATGCATCGATGTGGCTCGGACACGCCACCGGATACCACGAAGAACTCAATATCGAGAGCCTTGGCGCGGGGCACGCGCTGAAGGAGCTGCTCGAGGAAACTATCGAGGGTTTTTCCTCCGATGATTTCTCGTTACACGTTCTTGTGCCTGACGACGACTACCCGGTGGCGACGCGTACCGAGGCGCTGGCCGCCTGGTGTCGCGGATTTCTTTCCGGGTTCGGGCTCACGCAGCCAGGCGATCTCGCGCAACTGAGCGAAGACAGTCGCGGCTATTTGCAGGATTTGCAGGAAATTGGACGCGTCGATGCGGAGGCGGCCAGTGAGGATGAAGATGATTATTCACTGATGGAATTGTGTGAATATGCACGCATGGGTGCACTATTGCTTCGCGAGGAAACCCAGTTTGCGACTGCCCCCAGCGGTGGCGGCGAAACCATACATTAGGAACGGACGAGGACTATGGAGAAACGAGAATTCGCCCGACGCCGTAAACGCCTGATGGACATGATCGATTCGGGCGGTATTGCGATCCAGCCGACGGCCCCCGAACGGGTACGCAACCGCGACGTGTTTTTCCCCCACCGCGCCGACAGCGACTTTTATTACCTGACCGGCTACCCGGAGCCCGAAGCGATCGCCGTCATGGTTCCGGATCGACCGCAGGGCGAATTTCTGCTGTTCTGTCGCGAACGCGATCCGCTCGCGGAAACCTGGCACGGGAGACGCGCAGGCCTTGATGGTGCCTGCGAACTCTACGGTGCGGACGATGCGTTTCCGATTTCCGATCTCGATGACATCCTGCCGGGACTGCTCGAGAACAAGGAACGCATTTATTACACGATGGGACGTTATCCGGATTTCGATCAGCGGCTCGTCGGCTGGATTACCCAGGTAACGGACAAGGGACGCGCCGGGGTGCACGCGCCGGATCAGTTTGTGTCGCTCGGACACCTGCTGCACGAAAGTCGCCTGTACAAGAGCCCGCAGGAAGTCAAGGCGATGCGCAAGTCCGCGGCGATCGCGGCCGAGGCTCACCGCCGCGCCATGTCGGTGTGTCGACCCGGTATGTACGAATATCAGATCGAAGCAGAGTTGCTGCACACGTTTATGCAAAAAGGCGCGCGATCCGCCGCCTATCCCAGTATCGTCGGCGGCGGCGCGAACGGCTGCATCCTGCACTACGTTGAAAACCAGGACCAGCTGAAAGACGGTGATCTTCTGTTGATCGACGCCGGTGCTGAGTACGACTGTTACGCGAGTGATATTACCCGGACATTTCCTGTTAACGGACAGTATTCAAAAGAGCAGGCCGCGGTCTACGAGGTCGTTCTCGAAGCACAGCTCGCCGCTATTGCCGAAGTCCAGCCGGGTAATGCCTGGAACATGCCGCACGATGCCGCCGTCGAGGTCATTACGAAGGGACTTGTCGATCTCGGAATACTGAAAGGCCGCACCGCAAAGCTCATTCGTGACGAAGCGTTTCGTCCCTATTACATGCACAAAACCGGTCACTGGCTGGGCATGGACGTCCATGACGTTGGCGACTATAAAGTACACGACGACTGGCGAACATTCGAACCGGGGATGGTCACGACGGTCGAGCCGGGACTGTACTTGTCGCAAACGATCAAAGGCCTGCCCAAGCGGTGGTGGAATATCGGGATCCGCATCGAAGACGACGTGCTTGTGACAAAATCAGGGCACGAAGTCCTGAGCGCAAACGCGCCGAAACATATCGATGACGTCGAATCCCTGATGCACCAGGAACGTGCCGCCTGATTACGACTGCGTCGTCGTCGGCGCGGGAATGGTGGGTGCCGCGCAGGCCCTCGCCTTGCATCGCTTTGGTTTGAAAATTCTTGTCATCGATGGCCGTGAGCCACTCGGCGGCGAGCCGGGTGGCGACGTCCGTGGCCTCGCCCTTGCGCCGTCATCCAGAAATATTCTCACGGCGCTCGACGTTTGGCCCGCGGTGGCTTCGCGCATTCGCCCGATCGCAACGATCAAGGTCAGCGAACAGGGCGGGTTCGGCGCCGCTGAAATGCGTGCCGCGGATGTCGGTTTCGAAGCACTCGGTTACGTCTGTCCCGCTGATCATCTGATGCACGCACTGGAAGCGGCGTTGACGTCGAGCGTCGAAGTTCGATTCGAAACATCCGTCCACGACATTCGCGTGGTCGATGATGCCGCCGTCGTTACCGTTCACAATGAGCACGGTGCAACGACGCACAGCGCCGCGCTCGTCATCGGCGCCGACGGTGCCGGGTCGCGCGTACGGGACATTCTCGGGATCAAAACGACGAGCCGCGACTACGATCAGCACGCGGTGGTCGCAAACCTCTCGATCGATGGCATCGAACCGGGTGTCGCCTACGAGCGTTTTACCAGCGACGGGCCGCTCGCCGTGTTGCCGGTCGCGGGTAACCGTTACGTTGCCGTGCGTTGTTGCCGTGGACGCGAACTGGAGCGCCTGCTCGCCGTTGACGACAGCACTTACCTCGCCGAACTCGAAGCGGGTTTCGGATATCGCTTTGGCGACTTTGCGGCGCTCGGCGAGCGACGACATCATTCGCTCCGTCTCAAGCGGTCGCTCGGAATTACCGGCGACCATGCCGTGCTCGTCGGCGCGGCGGCGAACTGCATCCATCCGAACGGCGCGCAGGGTCTGAACCTCGGATTGCGTGACGTCGCCGCTCTCGCGGCCGCGATAAAACGCGCCGTCGGCGACTCCCGGGACCCTGGCGGCGCCGATACGTTGTCGGCCTATGCGCAAGCGCGTGAAGCTGATCATCGCGCGGTCGTACGACTGACCGATTCGCTCGCCCAGGTATTTTCGTCCGCACTGCCGCTGATGCCGACGTTGCGGAATTTCGCGATGCTCGCATTCGATCTGACGCCGCCGGTAAAGCGATGGATGATCCGACGTGCGTGCGGATTGTTCGGCGAAACCCCACTCGCCGAATGGTCGACGGAAACATGAACCCGGACAACGTCGATTTCGCGATCGCCGGCGCCGGGGTTGTCGGTGTCACGGCCGCAATGTTGCTGGCTCGCGAGGGTTTTTCTGTCGTCCTGATCGATCCCGCGCCGCCGCCGCAGGAACTGGCCGCTCCCTATGATCTGAGAACCTATGCGTTGACCCCGGCTTCATTGCGGGTCCTGCGGGCAATCGGGGTTGACGCAACGCTCGATCACGAACGGGTTGCCCCGTTCGTGGGGATGCACGTGTGGGACGCACGCAGCGATGGCACGCTGCGTTTCGATGCCCGGCAACTGGGACGGGACACCCTCGGCGCGATCGTTGAACACCAGAATATTCATGTCGCATTACACCGTCTGCGCGCGGGTCATTCAGGGCCCGGGTTGATTACGGCAGCCGTAGCCGGGGTTGCCGCGGGCGCCGACCGCATGACCGTGGAACTCGATAATGGCGGCAGCCTCAGCGCCGCGATCGTGCTCGGTTGTGACGGTGCATCGTCGCCGTCGCGCGCTCGCCTCGGTGTTCCCGCGAACGGAACGCAATTCCGCCAGCACGCGATCGTGTGCAATGTCGAAACCGAGCACCCGCACGATTCGATTGCGCGGCAACGGTTTCTGCCCGAGGGCCCGCTCGCATTTCTACCCCTGCCACCTGACCAAATGAGCGCCATCGTCTGGAGTATGGACCCGGAACGCGCGGCCGCGGCGGTCAGGGCGAGCGACGAGGTGTTCACGGGGCAACTGGCCGAGGCCTTCGACGGGGAACTCGGTGCGGTGCGCTCGACAACCGCCCGTATCGCGATCCCGTTGCAGAGCCTGCACCTGTCCCGTTACGTGGTCGGGCGTACGGTATTGCTTGGCGACGCCGCCCACGTCGTCCATCCGCTGGCGGGCCAGGGACTCAATCTGGGCATACTCGACGCGGCGGCTTTGGCGGAAGTCTTCGGCGAGCGCGATCCACTGGATCTGAAGTTCCCGCGTGCGGCACTGGAGCGCTTCGAGCGCCTGCGCCGCGGAGAAAACCTCGCCATGCTGAAATTGACCAACGGGTTAAACCGGCTCTTCCGCGATGATCACCGCTTCGTCCAACGGGCGCGCGGCGCCGGCATGCGCGCCGTCGATGCGGTCGCGCCGCTGAAGCACTGGCTCATGCTGCGCGCGATGGGTGATGTCGGCGACGTGCCCCGCATCGCGGCCTTCGGCCGATCGCCGCCGGCCTGAAACCGCACGCAGCCGGAGTCCGCTTACGGCACTGTCTTTTCTGTCGCGATATGCCAGAATTCCGCCTTTTCATCCACGGAAAAAACCAGTGCCTGCATCAATCACCGCCCTCCACGAATCGACCATCAGCAGCCTGCCGCTCATCCAGCGCGGCAAGGTGCGCGACATCTATGCTGTCGGCGACGACCACCTTTTGATCGTCACGACCGATCGCATCTCGGCGTTCGACGTAATCCTGCCCGATCCGATACCCGGTAAAGGTGCGATTTTGACGGCGACGTCGAATTTCTGGTTTGACCAGATGCGCGACGTGATCGACAACCATCTCAGCGATCTTGCGCTCGAAGACGTTTTGACCGATCCGGCTGAGCGCGAGCAGGTCGCCGGACGCGCCATCGTCGTGAAGAAGCTGCAACCGCTGCCTATCGAAGCGATCGTACGCGGCTACATCATTGGTTCGGGCTGGAAGGACTACCAGAAATCCGGCGAGGTGTGCGGGATCAAACTGCCCGCCGGACTCGAGCAGGCGCAACAGCTGCCCGAAGCAATCTATACCCCGTCGACGAAAGCCGATGTCGGTGATCATGACGAGAACGTCGATTTCAATTACACCGTGTCGTTGATCGGCGAGGAGATGGCCGCCCGCGTCCGCGACATCAGCCTGGAAATCTACACGCGGGCAGCGAAGTATGCGCGCGACAAGGGAATCATTATCGCGGACACGAAGTTTGAGTTCGGTACCGACAAGAACGGCGAGCTGTTGCTGATCGACGAAGCCCTGACCCCGGATTCATCGCGTTTCTGGCCCGAGTCGGAATACCGTACGGGGATCAGCCCGCCGAGCTTCGATAAACAGTTCGTCCGCGATTACCTCGAGACACTCGACTGGGACAAACGTCCGCCGGGACCGCCGTTGCCGCGGGACATCGCCGAAAAGACGGCAGCGAAGTACCAGGAAGCCTACGACCGCATTACCGGATCGGCATAGTTCGGTCGGCGTGGGTATCAGGCGACGTGTTCGACGAAATCGCCCACGGTCACGATTTTCATACCGTTCGTTCCGCCGGTATGGCCGAGCAGGTCGCCCTTCGTAATGATGACTCTGTCGCCGTCTTCGACGACGCCGCGTTTGCGCAGCTGTTCGAGAACCTCGGCGGTAATTTCCGTGTAGTCGACATCGTCGATATTGAACGCGATCGGTTGTACGCCGCGATACAGGTTGACCTTGCGTAACGTACCCGTGAGGCCGGAGAGTGCGAAGATGGGAATGTCGGTTCGAATCCGGGACATCCACATCGTGGTGCCGCCCGTTTCGGTCAGCGCCGCGATGGCTTTGACCTCGATGCGATTCGCGCAGTAAATCGTCGACATGGCAATCGCCTGGTCGACGCGATCGAAAGCCGCGTCGAGCAGGAGTTCGGCCTGGTTATCCGGCCACTCCTTTTCCGCCTCGCGGCAAATTCGCGCCATGGCCTCGACAGTTTTCACCGGATACTTGCCGATACTCGTTTCGGCGGACAGCATCACTGCGTCCGTACCGTCGAGCACCGCGTTCGCGACGTCGAACACTTCGGCGCGGGTCGGCATTGGTTGCTCGATCATCGATTCCATCATTTGCGTTGCCGTGATCACGATACGATGGCAGTGGCGGGCGAGGTCGATTAATTGTTTCTGTACCGGCGGCAGCCGCGAATCGCCAATCTCCACCCCGAGATCGCCGCGCGCAATCATGATGCCATCGGCGGCGCGAATGATTTCTTCCGCGTTATCGATCGCTTCCGCGCGTTCGATCTTCGCGATAATTGCAGTCCGTGCCCCGGCCTTTTCCACGAGCCGCCGCGCGTCCTCGATATCCTTCGCGGAACGCGGGAATGAAACTGCGATGTAGTCGACCCCGAGATCGACCGCGTGTTTCAGATCGAGGCGGTCCTTGTGCGTCAGCGCTTTCGCCGACAGTCCGCCGCCCTGACGGTTCACGCCCTTGTTATCCGACAGCGTTCCGCCCAAGAGCACGACCGTTTCGATCGCGTTACCGTCGATCTTTTCGACCTGGAGCATAATCCTCCCGTCGTCGACGAGCAGCGTGTCGCCGACCTCCACGTCGGATGGCAATGCCTTGTAGGTGACACCGACATGGGTTTCGTCGCCGGCGTTCGCCGCAAGGTCGGCATCGATGATGAAATCGTCGCCTTCTTCGAGTTCTATCGGGCCGTTGCGGAACCGCTCGATACGAATTTTCGGTCCCTGCAGGTCGGCCATGATGGCGACCTCGCGATTGAGCGCCTTCGCGGCGCGACGCACGGAGCGCGCGCGCTTCGCATGGTCTTCCCGCGTGCCATGAGAATAGTTCAGCCGGGCGCCGTCGAGACCGGCGCCAATCAGTTGTTTCAGAACCTTCGGTTTATCTGTAGCCGGCCCGAGGGTCGCCACTATTTTCGTGCGTCGCACTGATCGCTCCTTCGTACGTGCCAACCACCGGTGCGGTGGTCGCGCAGACTTTGTCAGGTAGCCCGTTGCTCGAGTATGTCGACGGCCGGCAGGGTTTTCCCTTCGAGGAATTCGAGGAAGGCGCCGCCGCCGGTCGAGATATAAGAAATCCGGTCGGCAATATCGAATTTGCTGATGGCGGCAATCGTATCGCCGCCGCCGGCGATCGAAAACGCCGAGGAGGCAGCGATCGCTTCAGCGAGTACGCGCGTCCCGTTCGCGAACTGATCAAATTCGAATACGCCGAGCGGTCCGTTCCACACGATGGTTCCGGCCGCCCCGAGTATGTCGGCGAACGCTGTCGCCGTCCCGGGCCCGACGTCCATGATCATATCGTCGGCTGCAACAGCGTCCGCGGTTATCGTCTGCGCGGGCGTTTGCGCGTCGAATGCCTTGCCGCAGACGAGATCGCGCGGCAGCGGAATGTCGCTGTTATTGAGCAGGCGGCGCGCGGTATCGATCATGTCGTTTTCACACAGCGAATTGCCGATTTCAAACCCGGCCGCGCGCAGGAATGTATTCGCGATGCCGCCGCCGACGATTAATTGATCGACCTTCGTGGAGAGCGATTCGAGCAGCTGCAGTTTCGTCGATACTTTAGCGCCGCCGACGACCGCGACGAGCGGACGCGCAGGTTCCTTCAGCGCTTTACCGAGTGCGTCGAGCTCGGCCGCGAGCAGCGGCCCGGCGCAAGCGATGGGTGCAAACCGCGCGATCCCGTGGGTCGATGCCTGCGCGCGATGCGCCGTACCAAATGCGTCGTGAACAAATACATCTGCGAGCGCCGCGAGGCGTCGCGAGAGGTTTTCATCATTCGCCTTTTCGCCTTCGAGGAAGCGAACGTTCTCGCACAGAAGTATTTCACCGTCAGCGAGGTCGATTCCGCCGATCCAGTCGAACTCGAAGCGCACGGGTCCCCCGAGCAGATCCGCCAACGCGTGCGCGACGGGTTCGAGTGAATAGCGTGGATCGAATTCTCCCTCGGTCGGGCGTCCGAGGTGCGACAGCAGCATGACCTTGCCCCCCGCGGCGGCAGCGGCCTCTATCGTCGGCAGTGCGGCGCGTAATCGCGTGTCGTCAGTGATGACGGCGTCGCGCATCGGCACGTTGAAATCCTCACGGATGACAACGCGTTGCCCGGCGAGCGCCACTTCGCTCATCTTGCGCATAAATCAGGCGCCCGCGTTCATCAACGCGATGGTCGTGTCGAGCATCCGGTTGGAAAAACCCCATTCGTTGTCGTACCACGCGCACACTTTGACCGTCGTCCCTGCGATCACTTTCGTCTGCGATGCTTCAAATATCGATGACGCCGGGTTGTGATTAAAATCGATCGACACGAGCGGTGCATCGTTGTATTCGAGGATACCTTTCAGTTCGCCCGCAGCCGCATCACGCATGATCTGATCGATTTCTTCGACGCTCGTATCGCGCGCGGCGCAGAATGTCAGGTCGACGAGTGAGACATTAATGGTCGGCACCCGCATTGCGTAGCCATCGAGCAGCCCGTCGAGTTCCGGCAGCACGAGGCCGACAGCAGCCGCGGCGCCTGTCTTCGTCGGAATCATTGATTGCGTCGCGGAGCGCGCGCGGCGCAGGTCGCTGTGAAACACGTCGGTCAGAACCTGGTCGTTCGTATAGGCGTGGATCGTCGTCATGATCCCCGATTTCAGACCAATCTTTTCATGCAGCGGTTTCACCAGCGGCGCGAGGCAGTTCGTGGTGCACGATGCGTTAGAGATAATGTCGTCGGACGCCTTCAGCGTGTCGTGATTTACCCCGTAGACGACCGTTGCGTCAACGTCTTTACCGGCCGGCGCCGAGATTACGACTTTCTTCGCGCCGGCATCGAGGTGCGCGCGTGCCTTGTCACGGCTGGCGAAGAAACCGGTCGATTCGTGGACGACATCAACACCGAGTTCGCCCCACGGGAGCTTCGACGGATCGCGTTCGCTGCAAACCTGTATGCGGTCGCCGTTGACGTACATCGCGTCGTCTTTTACTTCCACGGTGCCGGGAAAGCGGCCGTGCGCCGTATCGAAACGGGTCAGGTGCGCATTCGTTTCCGCGTCGCCCAAATCGTTGACGGCCACAATCTGAATGTCACCAGTGCGTTCGCCTTCGTACAAAGCGCGTAAGACATTACGGCCGATGCGGCCGTATCCATTAATCCCGACTTTGATGGTCACGAGTCTGTTCTCCTGAATTGTTTCACTTTGATGATGTTGAGTGTCTCTAGCGGCGATCAGCCGGTTTCCTTGCATTCGCCGCCGGCTTAATCCTGTTCACGTCGCAGTTACGCCGGATATGATTCCAGATAGGCGGCAATTTTCTGCTGTACCTGTGAGCCGGACATGCCGAAATGTTCAAACAGGTCCGCCGCCGGTGCCGACGCACCGAAATCATCGAGTCCGATGACGCAGCCGTCGAGTCCGACGTAGCGGTACCAGCCATCGGTCGCGCCGGCTTCGATCGCGATTCGCCGGCGAATCGTTGGCGGTAACACGGCATCGCGATAAGCAGCGTCCTGTGCCTCGAAGACGTCCGTACATGGCATCGAGACGACCCGAATGCTGGCACCATCGGCGTTGAGCGCGGCCGCCGTGGCGCACGCCATATCGACTTCGGAGCCCGTCGCGATAACAATCGCGTCCGCTTGTCCGTCCGGTTCGACGAGCGTGTAACCACCGCGGGCAATCGCATCCACCTGGGCCGGGTCGCGCGGCTGCATCGGCAACCCCTGGCGGGTCAGCAGCAGACACGTCGGACGATCGCGATGATCGATTGCCGCACGCCACGCGGCCGCGGTTTCGGCGCCGTCGCAGGGCCGCCAGACGGACAGCCGCGGGATCAGGCGCAGCGATTGTGCGTGTTCTATCGGTTGGTGCGTCGGTCCGTCTTCACCAAGTCCGATCGAATCATGGGTGTAGACATAGACGACCCCGAGGCCCATCAGCGCCGACATTCTCACCGCATTGCGCGCGTAGTCCGAAAATACGAGAAACGTACCGCCATAGGGAATGAATCCACCGTGTAGCGCGAGTCCGTTCATGATCGCGCTCATCGCGAATTCGCGGACCCCGTAGTAGATGTAGTTTCCGCCCGGGTCATCGCCGGTTACTGCCACGCTGCCCGACCAGTTCGTGTTGTTCGAGCCGGTGAGATCGGCGGAACCGCCGAGCATTTCCGGCAATCGGGGACTGATTCTCTCGAGTGTCTCCTGCGATGATTTTCGCGATGCCTGTTTCGTCGCTTCGTGCTGCATGTCGCTGACGGCTGCGCGTCCGGTTTGTTCCCAGTCTTGCGGTAATGCGCCCGAGGTACGCCGCTCAAATTCGCGCGCGAGTTCCGGGTGCGCGGCGCGGTAATTCGTCATCAGTTGTTGCCAGGCGGCTTCGGCGCTGCGCCCCGCGTCACGGGCGTCCCAGGCTTCGGCAATAGCGTCCGGGATCTCGAATGGCGCCGCATTCCAGCGCAGTGTATTGCGCGCGGCCGCGATTTCGTCGTCACCGAGCGGTGCACCATGCGATCCGGCGGTGCCCTGCTTGTTTGGCGCGCCGTAACCGATCACGGTGCGGCAGCACACGAGGCTCGGCCGCGCCGTATCCGTTCGCGCCGCGTCGATGGCGCGGGCCACGGATTCGCTGTCGTGCCCGTCGACGTGATCGATGACCTGCCAGCCGTACGCGGAGAAACGCTCGGCGGTGTTGTCGGTGAACCAGCCGTCGACCTCGCCGTCGATCGATATCTGGTTGTCGTCGTAGAGCACGATCAACTTGCCCAGACCGAGGGTGCCCGCGAGCGAGCACGCCTCATGGGAGATGCCTTCCATCAGGCAACCGTCGCCGACGCAGACATAAGTGTAATGATCGACAATGTTGAAACCGTCGCGATTGAATTCCGCGCCGAGTTTCCGTTCTCCCAGCGCCATGCCCACCGCATTGGCCAGGCCCTGTCCCAGCGGCCCGGTCGTGGTCTCGATTCCGGGCGCGTGGCCGTATTCCGGATGTCCCGCCGTCGGCGAGCCGAGCTGGCGGAATCGTTTGATATCGTCGATGGACAGTTCGTAGCCACTCAGATGCAGCAGCGCGTAAAGCAGCATCGAACCGTGACCGTTCGACAATACGAACCGATCACGATCGGGCCAGTCGGGATTCGCGGGATTATGTTTGAGGTAATCCCGCCACAGGACTTCGGCGAGGTCAGCCATCCCCATCGGGGCACCCGGATGCCCGGAATTGGCAGTCTGCACCGCGTCCATGCTCAGGGCACGGATTGCATTGGCCGCTTCGCGGCGCGTGGGCGTAGCTTCGTCTCCAGCGTCCAAAGGCACCGGTTCGCTCATGATGTCATCCTCAGTGGTCTGCAGGCTTAGCAAGGCGGTAGCGTTCGCGAGCCTGTGTTCAATCCGGTCGCCTGAACCTGCGGAGCGGCGAGCTTGCTGTCTGGCGGCCGATCTTCGCCGGCGCGCACTCGGACCCGCCAGGCCGAAAGGCGTGTTTCGTTGCAATTTCTTGCGATGAATGACGGATTTCAGCGCCAGTTTGAGCCAGCATAATGAATGCCGGGCTGCGGTAGCGCTCAAGACCGGTCGGGCACCGTTATTCTAACGCGCCGGGGACATGCGCAAAAGCGAATTGCGGGTCGAAAACGCTCTGTCCGGCGCCAATGGCGAGGCGACCGCGCGGAGGTGGACGCAATGGGCCCGTTGCGGCCCCGTGGGGATATTTCGCGCGCCCCGGACGTCAAAGCCGGGGCGCTCCTCAGGTCGTCGGCGAACGCGTAAAACGGGCCACAGAGATATCTGAGGTAAAACTTTAGATAAATGCGTTAATTATTTAAAAAATATAAATTATTTGGTGTATTATTAAAATTGGGGTAGCACCGCCGGGGAGGCTCGCGGGACCCTGCCACAGCATCCGGGACGGACATTAGTGACAGCACAGCAGAATTTAAGCGTCGAATTCTTTCCACCGCGGACGGACGAGGCACGCGTGCGTTTCGAGACGACGCGCGACCGCCTCTCGCAATTGCGGCCGCAGTTCTTCTCCGTGACATTCGGCGCCGGCGGCAGCACCCAGGACTCGACTCTGGAAACGGTCGTGTCGATCATCGACAAAACCGGCATCGAAGCCGCGCCCCATTTGTCGTGTGTCGGGATGACGCTCGAAAAAATCCGTCACGTCCTCGGGCTCTACCGGGACAAGGGCATCAAGCGTATCGTCGCGCTCCGCGGCGATTTGCCGTCCGGGACGGCCGGTGTTGGCGAACTGCGCTACGCGAACGAACTCGTCGAGTTCATTCGCGCGGAAACCGGCGATGCGTTCCATATTGAAGTTGCGGCATACCCGGAGTTCCATCCGCAGGCGATGTCGGCGGCTGCCGATCTCGAAAATTTCAAACGCAAAGTCGAAGCCGGAGCCGACAGCGCGATCACGCAGTACTTTTACAACCCGGATGCCTATTACCGGTTCGTGGACAGCGCGAGCCGGCTCGGCATCGATATTCCGATCGTGCCCGGGATTATGCCGATCATTAATTTCACGCAGCTGATGCGTTTTTCCGACATGTGCGGCGCCGAGATCCCGCGCTGGATCGTGCATCGATTGCGCGACTTCGGCGACGACCGCGAATCGATTCGCGCATTTGGTATCGACGTCACGACGGAGTTGTGCCGTGGATTGCTCGAACGCGGCGCGCCTGGCCTGCACTTCTACAGCATGAATCAATACACCGCGTGCGAAGCCATATGGACGAACCTTGGCGTGCACGCGTCCGGCGATGGAAACCCCGGTGGCTCGCCCGCAGCTTAAAACCGGCGGCGCAGACGGACAGCAGCAACCGCAGCTGCCCGGACTCGTTCTCGTCGACGACGATCCGTTGATCGTCGAGTCGCTGAGTTTCGTCCTCGGTGTCGACTTCGAAGTCTATACGGCGGACACGCGCGCCAGTGCCAAACGGCTGCTGCAACGTCTGACCGACGTACCCGCGCTCGCGTTGATCGACCTCGGGCTACCACCCGATCCGCACGCACCCGACGAAGGGTTTGCACTGATAGCGGAACTCCTCGCGTTCAATCATTCGATGAAAATACTCGTACTGTCAGGTCAGAGCGACCGCAGTAACATCCAGCACGCGTTAACGCTCGGGGCCGTCGATTTCGTACCTAAGCCGTGCGACGCCGATCTCCTGCGGGCGCGCCTGAACCACCAGTTGTTGATCCTCGACGCGGAACGTAACGAAGCCGCGCCCGATGCGATCGGCGACGATTCGCTGCTCGGGGACAGTGCGGTCATGCAGGCTTTGCGGGATTCCGTCCTGCAGTTTGCCAACACGCCGTTTCCCGTATTGATCGAGGGCGAGTCGGGTTGCGGTAAGGAACTCGTCGCGCAATGTCTGCACCGCGAAAGTGATCGCGCCGACCAGCCACTGCTCACGGTAAACTGCGCCGCGTTTACCCCCGATCTCCTCGAGGCCCAGCTGTTCGGTCACGTCAAAGGCGCCTATACCGGCGCAGAACAGGCCCGTAGCGGCTTTTTCGAAGACGCGACCGACGGCACGCTGTTTCTCGACGAAGTCGGCGAGATGCCGCTCGAATTGCAAACCAAATTTCTGCGCGTACTCGAAAACGGTGAATATTATCCGCTCGGTGAAACGCGTCCGCGGCACTCGCATGCGCGCATCGTCGCGGCAACGAACCGGGATCTGCGGGAAGCGGTGCGGACCGGTGATTTTCGCGCCGACCTGTTTCATCGCCTTGGCGTGCTGTCGCTGAGCGTACCCCCGTTACGTATTCGCGGACAGGACTGGCGCCAGTTGATGGCGCACTTCCAGACAATCTACGCGGGCACGATCAAGGCGTTTCAACTCGATGACGACGCGAACGCTTTGCTCGACGAATACTCTTTCCCGGGCAACGTCCGTGAATTGCGCAACATCGTGATCCGCATCGGTGCGCGAGCGCCTGATGGTCAGGTCGGGGTTGACGATTTACGCCCCGAACTCGAACCCGACGTTGCCGCGGCGGCGGCGGGAGAGGCCGAGTCCGGCGACGATGAACAGATCGCTGCGCGGCTTTCGAGTGCCGGCTTTCATCTTGACGAAGAAGTCGCGGCACTCGAGCGGCGTTACATTCGCATCGCACTTGAACGCTGCGGCGGCAATCTGAGTAAAGCGGCCCGTTTGCTCGGTGTTAACCGCACGACGCTCTACAGCAAAGTGTCACGGCTCGGTATCGATGCCGGCACGGAAGATTAATAGTCAGGTCCCAGGCAGAACGGCACAAAGCACGGTAGTGAGAACAATGTATACAAAATATTTCGGATTCGACAAACCGCCCTTCAAGATCACACCCGACCCCGCATTCTTTTTCTCCGGCGGTAATCGCGGTGCCGTGCTCGAAGCGCTGCTCTACGCAGTCGCCCGGGGAGAAGGCATTGTTAAAGTCGTCGGCGAAGTCGGCAGCGGCAAAACGATGTTGTGCCGAATGCTCGAACACGAGCTGCCGAAAGATTGCGAAATCGTCTACATCGCGAACCCGCGCCTGTCACCGGATGAAATTCTTCACGCGATTGCGATGGAGCTCGAACTCGATGTCACGAGAGATCTGAGCAAGGTTGAAGTTATGCGCGTTCTGCACGGCTTTCTGCTCGACAAGCACGCGCGAAATCGCCGCGTCGTCATGTTCATCGAAGAAGCCCAGGGTATGGCACTCGACACGCTCGAGGAGATCCGCATGCTCAGCAATCTCGAAACGACGCAGGACAAACTCCTGCAGATTGTGCTGTTCGGTCAACCGGAGCTGAATGAAAAGCTGGCCGGGCACGACATCCGCCAGTTGAAGGAACGCATCACTTATGCGTTCGACCTCACGCCGCTGAAACGCAACGAGATCCGCGACTATTTGAATACACGGATACGCACGAGTGGCTTCCGCGGTAACGATTTGTTCACCCGCGGCGCAATCCGGACGCTCGAGCGTCGCTCGCGTGGTCTGTTGCGGCGTATCAATATTCTGGCGGACAAGGCGTTGCTTGCCGCGTTCTCTCGGGGCGATCACCAGGTCACGGCGCAGCATTTGCGTATGGCCGCACGCGATAGCGAATTTGCCACGACCATGCCTGGCCCGCTCCGCCTCGCCGCCGCCGCCGGAATCGCGGGAGCCATTGTTGCGGGCGGAATCTGGTGGGCCGGCGCGCTCGCCGCCGCCGCCTCATCGGACCCGGTACTGACGGCGCCCCGGTCACTGGCGCCGGCGCTGCCGGCCAGCGTCCCGGACAAGGCGCGACCGAGCGATGACAATACTCGTGATTTATCAGAAATTGACGACATTTCGGACCAAAATAGCGACAGTTTTACACAAGATTCAGTACAAACCGGCACCGCGAACGAACGCGCATTCGCCCGGCTCGACCTGAACGTGCCGGCACCGGATACCCGCCCCGTGCTACGACCGGAGACGCTCGCGGCCTTGTTCCGCTGAGAAAAACGCCCGCTCGACAGCGGTCCCGGTACGCCGTTTCAGCCGGGATAATTTCTCCCGCCAATCAGTCCAGGACGCTCTGCTCGGGCGTTATATTCCATCTTGTTCTGGTGACAATTTCCTTAACAATTTTAATAAGTTGTAATAGTTATATAATCTGGTATCTTAAGATACCCAATGACCGCCGCTCAAGGTGAGCACGCGCATGAAAAATAAAATTCTCATTGCGGTCGCAACTGCCCTCATTGCAGGATGCAGTTCGTTGCGGCCGAGCCCGACCGTTGGCGAAGATTCGAGCCATCTCCAGACATCCGACATTGGCTCGCAAACGAGTATCCCGGAGGTCGTTCAACAAACACCGTTTATTCCGCCGCCGGAACCGGTACCGGAAAGTGAGCGTTACACCGTTGTCGTGAATAACGTGCCCGTTCGCGAGTTGCTGTTCGCGATAGCGCGCGACGCGGAAGTCAACGTCGATATCCATTCGAGTATCGAAGGTCAGGTTACCCTCAATGCGATCGACCAGACACTGACCCAGATCCTCGACCGCGTCTCGAACCAGGTCGACCTGCGTTACCAGATCAATGGCGACACCGTACTGATTTCTGCCGACGAGCCGTACTTCAAAACCTACGAAGTGGGCTACGTGAATCTGTCGCGGAATGTTGAAACGACGGTGAATGTCGCCGTTGAGGTCGCCACTACCGGCGAAGGCGGTGCGGACGTGGGCGGTGGTAGCGGTACGTCGAGCGATGCCGGCAACACCTCGGAAACGCGCCTCACCGCGACGAGCTACAACCGCTTCTGGCAAACATTAAACGCGAACATTCTCGCAATCCTCGGCGATACTGAAAGCGATCGCGACGGAGATATTTCCGAGAACGTTGTCGTTAACGCCGAAGCCGGGGTTATCAACGTCAAAGCCTCGTCAAAGAACCACATACTCGTGCAGTCGTTCATCGACCGGGTGCTGCGCAACTCCCGGCGTCAGGTCATGATTGAAGCGACGATAGTCGAGGTGACTCTCAATGACGAGTACCAGGCCGGGGTCGACTGGCGGGTGTTACTCGACGAGGATCAGTCGGGCGTGTTCGGTACATCGAACCTGCTCGGCGGCGTCACCGGCGGCGCGATCGAAAACGCCATCTCGTCATTCGTACTCGGATACTCCGATCCGAATAACAACGGCCGCAGCATCGATGTGACCGTGCGTATGCTGCACGAGTTCGGCGACACGAAAGTATTGTCGAGCCCGCGCCTCATGGCATTGAACAACCAGACCGCGATGCTCAAAGTCGTCGAGGAACTGATCTACTTTGACATTGAAATTACCGATCGTGACGGCACGGACCAATCGGCCGCACGTACGTTCGTCGATTCCGACGTGAAGTCGGTACCGGTCGGTATCGTCATGGCCGTGACCCCGCAGATATCATCGAACTCGGAAATCACCCTGAACATCCGCCCGACGATTTCGCAAAAGGTCGGCGACGCGGTGGATCCCGCGGTGGAACTGGCCGGCGAGGCCCTGTCCGGTAGCAACGATTCCGGCGTATCGAATACGGTTCCGATCATTCGCGTACGGGAAATGGAATCCGTGCTGCGTCTGACGAACGGCCAGATCGCAGTGCTCGGCGGATTGATGCAGGACGAGGTCCGCAACGCGGATCGCGCGGTACCCGGTTTGTCGAGAATTCCCATTTTCGGCGATATGTTTTTTGACACCCAGGAGACCACGAGCAAGAAGACCGAACTCGTCATCTTCCTCCGCCCCGTGCTGGTCGAGGACCCGAATCTGGAGACAGACCTGAAGGGGTATCAAAAATTTCTGAGCACTAACGTCGAAAATCCGGTCTATTGATACGGGTTTTGAACGGAGCGTCGTGGCATGAGTCTCTTGATGGATGCACTGCGTAAAGCAGAGGCAGACAAACAGCAGGGCGACGGCGAGAGCGATAAGGAAAAGTTAGCGCTTACTTCAGAAGCGCAACCGGAAGGCACCCCTCCCGCCGCTGATCCGCCCGCCGACGACAGCGACCCGAGTATCAACGTGAGTTTCGCCGAGACCGTCGATCTTGGTCGCGCCACCCGCCCGGTAGCGCGACCCCCGGCTGAAGAGACAAGCCTCGAACTGACCCTCGAACCACTCGCCTACGCGGAGTTGCTCGACGATACGAGCGGCACCCCGACCGAAGATCGCGAAACGAAAGATCCTGACCCCGGTGCAACCGCGCCGCCCGCGAGTGCAACTTCCACGATGCCTTCGATGCGCGGCGTCGAGCAGGACCTCGAAACCTATTTTGACGAATCACAATCTTCAACCACACCGTCCGCCGCCCCGGACCCGCTCGATCCAATCGCAGATACGCCGCCGCCGAGCACCGAGTCCGGTATCACCGAAACCGTGGCTTCGGCCCATACCGTCTTCGAGGCCGGAGGCAGCGGACCATCAAAACGAATCATTGGATTCGGTCTGGTCGGCGCCCTGCTCATAGGCTGCATCCTCGTCGCCGCCGGCTTCTACTATTTTCATCAGGCACCGTCGACCCAGGCACTGCCATCACCCAGCGTTGCCATCAATGTCGAAAAGGCAGTGCCGCGCGAACTCCCGATCGTGCCCGTCGCGCCGACCCAACCCACCGTTACCGAAGAACCTGTGCGCATCGAAGCGGACACCGTCACTCAGGAGCCGCCGTTCGAACCGGGCGACCCGACGGAATCGACGAGTATCACCGCCGCAGACCCCGCCCCGCTCGATCTCCTCGAATCCCTGGGCGCGGATGTATTTACACCGGTCGGCGCAACCACATCAACCCCGCAATCCGACGCGACCGAGCAGCCGATTACGCACGAACCATCGGTGCAGGCGCCCGAAAGCCTCCGCTTCCAGGAAGTCCGGATCGCCCGTAGCGATTCGAAGGCGGCCACCGAACCGATGATTAACGAAGCCTATGCCGCTTACGTGGCCGGTGATTACGTCGGAGCCGAACGCGGCTACGCCGCCGTACTCGAACAGCACCCCGACCGACGCGACGCTTTACTCGGTATGGCAGCGCTGAAGTTGCGCGATGGTGATGTAGCCACCGCACACCGCTTGTATCGAAATGTCCTCAAACGCGATCCGGACAATGCGACGGCGCAGGCCGCGCTGTTCGCGCTCGAGCGCGGCGCAACCGAGGGGCTTACGGAATCGCGTCTGAAGGCGCTGCTCGAACAGGGGGTCGACGATGGCTATATCTATTTTTCGCTCGGCAACCTCTATGCGCGTAACCGCCGCTGGGCGGATGCACAGCAAGCGTACTTCGAAGCGCTGCGACATCATCCGGCGAACCCCGACTACAACTACAATCTTGCGGTGAGTCTCGATCGCATCGGCCAGCGCGACACGGCGTTGAAATACTACAAGTCAGCCGTCAATCTGACGGATGAGACGCGCGCCGGATTCGACCCGGCGCAGGCGCTCGCCAGGATTCAGGCCATCAACAGCGCACCCGCGCCGTAAAGCGCGGTTGATTCGTAAACATGAGCGCTGTCAAGAAAACCCTGCGTATCGGCGAATTGCTCGTCCAGAAGGGTGTGGTCAGTCCGGACCAGGTCCGGATCGCATTAACCGAGCAGAAAAAAAACAAGGATCATCTCGGCAAGATCCTCGTGCGTCTCGGTTTCGCTACGGAGGCCATCATCCTCGATGTGCTCGGCGGCGCGCTCGGCCAGCAAAAAGCCGATCTCGCGAAAGTCGTGGTCGACAGCGAGGCGATTAAGCTCATCCCGAAAGATCTTGCCCGCCGCTTTCATATTCTGCCGCTCACCTACGAATCGAACCGGAACCGCCTCACCCTCGCGATGGCCGACACGTTCAATGTCGTCGCACTCGATCAGATCACGGCGTTGCTCGGCGGCGATACCGACATCGTCCCGCTCATGGCGGGCGAGGCCGAAATCGAGAAAGCCATCGACCAGTTCTACGGATTCGAACTCTCCGTCGATGGCATCCTGCAGGAGATCGAAACCGGAGAAATCGATTACGAAAGCCTCGAAGCGGACAGCGAAGAATACTCGCAACCGGTCGTGCGCCTCGTCAACGCCTTGCTATCGGACGCCGTGAAACGCGGCGCATCCGATATCCATTTCGAACCCGAGGAAGGGTTTCTCCGTTTTCGTTATCGTATCGATGGCGTATTGCGCCAGGTCCGTTCGCTGCATAAAAACTACTGGTCCGCGATCGCCGTCCGCCTCAAGGTCATGTCGGGCATGGATATCGCGGAAACGCGGGCGCCCCAGGACGGGCGTATCGGCCTGTCGCTGTCCGGTCGTGCGATCGACTTTCGCGTCTCCACCATTCCGACCGTCCATGGCGAGAACATCGTACTGCGCGTACTCGACCGTCAGAAAGGCATCGTTCCTATCGATGAAATCGGTCTCGACCGCGAGGTCCTCGATCTGTTGAAATTGATGGTGGCCCGACCCGAAGGCCTGTTGCTCGTGACCGGACCAACGGGCAGCGGCAAAACGACGACGCTGTACAGCGTGCTCAACCATCTGAACACGGAATCGGTCAACATCATGACGCTTGAAGACCCGGTCGAGTATCCGATGGGTATGATCCGGCAAACGTCCGTGAACGAAGCCGTGCGCCTCGATTTCGCGAGTGGCATACGATCAATGCTGCGGCAGGATCCGGACATCATTCTCGTCGGCGAAATACGCGACGAAGACACGGCCGCGATGGCGTTTCGCGCCGCGATGACCGGCCACCAGGTGTTCTCGACCCTGCACGCGAACTCCGCTCTTGGCGCGATTCCACGTCTGATCGATATGGGCGTGCGGCCCGACATCATGGCGGGCAATATCATCGGCATACTCGCGCAGAGACTCGTGCGCAAACTTAAAGAAGGATGTACGGAAGGTTATGAGCCGGTCGGCATCGAACGGCAGATCCTCGGCCTCGAGCCGAATTCAGCGGGCGAACAGATATTCCGGGTGACCGAAGAATTTCAGCACGCGGAGCACCAGGGCTATTCGGGCCGTCTTGCGTTAATGGAGCTGCTGAAATTCGATCGCGAAATGGACGAGCTCATCGCGCGCAGCGCCACGGCCCGGGAGTTGACCGATTGCGCCCGTCGCACCGGTTTCAAAACGCTCGCGGAAGTCGCCATAGGGCGCGTACTCGCGGGCGTGACAACGATCGACGAAGTCTCCCGGGTCGTCGATCTGACCGAGCGTATCGGCTGATGGAAGTCTTCCGCTACAAGGCGATCAACGAGAAAGGCCGGGTGCTGCACGGCAAGGTCGATGCAGCGAACCCCGCCGACCTGGAAACACGTCTGAGCCGTATCGGTCTCGATCTCGTTAATTACAAGGAACTGAAGTCGAAGCACAAGAATGTCACCGGGCGTGGCATCAAGCGCACGGATCTGATCACATTCTGTTTCCACCTCGAGCACCTGCTGCGCGCCGGGGTCCCGATACTCGAAGGTTTATCGGATTTGCGCGACACGATCGACAACAAGCGCCTGAGAGAAGTGACCGCCGCGATGATCGAGTCCATCGAAGGCGGGAAAAATCTCTCCGGCGCGATGGGAGATTTTCCGTTCGTGTTCTCGACGGTTTTCGTCAGTCTGATCCACGCCGGCGAGCAGAGCGGCCAACTCGTCGAAGTCCTGCAAAAGATCATCGAGAATCTCAAATGGCAGGACGAACAGACTGCGCAGACGAAGAAGCTGCTCATGTACCCGAGTATCGTGTCCGTTATCGTCGCCGCGGTGCTGTTTTTCCTCATGCTTTACGTCGTTCCGCAGCTCATTTCCTTTCTCGCGACCATGGGCCAGGAATTGCCGCTGCAAACCCGTGCGCTTATCTGGACGTCCGCCTTTTTGCGCCAGTTCTGGTACATCGTGATCGCGTTGCCGCTCGCGGTGGTGGCCGGAGTCGGGTTTGCGACGCAGACAAACGAGGCTTTCGCCCTGCGTTTCGACGGGTTCAAGCTCCGGTTACCGGTCATCGGGCCGATATTGAAGAAGATCATCGTCACCCGGGTGTGTAACGTGTTTTCGATTATGTATTCGTCCGGTATCACGGTGCTCGAATGTATCCGTACAACGGAGGACGTTGCGGACAACAAGGCGATCCAGCAGGCGGTGCGCGATGCCGGTCGCATGATTGCCGACGGGGGCGGGATATCGACGAGTTTTGCCTCGACAGGCCTGTTCCCGCCGTTGGTCGTGCGCATGTTGCGGGTCGGCGAAAATACCGGGGCACTGGAAGAGGCGCTCGCGAACGTCAGCTATTTCTACACGCGTGATGTGCGCGAATCCATCGCGAACCTGCAGGCGATGATTCTCCCGGGGATCACTATCGTGCTCGGCGGGATGATCCTCTGGATCATGGCCGCCGTCATGGGACCGATTTATGACCTTTTCACCCAAATCAAGTTTTAGGATCTCGGAAAAGCGCGCGCTGCTGGTCACAGCCGACAAGGCGATCCTGTACCAGTGCCGCAACGGCCAGATTGAAGTCGCCTACGAGTTTTCGGCGGATGAGAACGGACGCGCTAATTTCGCGCGTGCGCTCGCCGAAACGAACGCCGCGCCAATCTATATCCTCGTCGATATCGTCGAAGAGGAATACCGGCAGGATGTGATCCCGCATGTTTTCGGCGCCGATCGCAGATCCGTACTCGAACGAAAATTCGCACGCCTGTTTCGGGGCACGACGTACTGTTATGCAATCACCCAGGGGCGCGAAACGGAAGGCCGCAAGGACGACAAGGTTTTGCTCACCGCGATCACAAAGACCGACATCGTGTCGCCCTGGGTCGAATTGATCGAACAGGAAAAGGTCCCGGTCGCGGGAATTTATTCGCTGCCGGTGCTCAGCCAGTCGTTGCTAAAGAAAATAGGCGCGAAAGGAAAGAACGTGTTGCTCATCAGCGTACAGAGCGTGAGCGGATTGCGTCAGACGTTCTTCCGTAATCGGCAAATCAAGATCAGCCGTCTCGCCCAGATGCCGCGCATTGGCACGGTTCCCTATGCTTCACACCTGATGGGCGAACTCGAAAAGCTGCGCCGCTATCTCAACAGTCTCGCGCTCGTATCGCGCGACTCCCCGCTCGAAGTGTACATACTCAGTCACGGCCGCTGGCTCGAAGAACTCGAGCAGCATTGCCGTGATACATCCGACGAACATTACATTCTGCTCGACGTGGCCGAGGTCGGAAAACGTCTCGGCCTCGACAGTGCGCTGACAACGGCATACAGCGATGCGGTGTTCGCGCAATTATTGCTCGACGAATCACCGAAGAATCACTACGCGAGCCGCGAGGATACGAAATATTTTTCGCTCTATCGCATGCGCAACGGGCTCATTGCCGCGAGCGTGATGCTGCTCGTGGCGAGCATGGCCTGGAGCGGTTTCAATTTTCTTGACGGCGTATCCCTGAAGCAGCAGGCGCTCGATGCGGAGCAGAAAGCGAACTTCTACCAGGAACGCTACGCGCTGGCGCGGCAGGATCTGCCGCCGACCGCGGTTGAACCGCGAGATATCGAGACGGCTGTCAATATCGTCAAGACACTCAGGCATTACAAAAGTAATCCCACCCCGATGCTCGAAGTGATCAGCGGCGCGCTGGATGCCGCGCCCGCGGCTCGGCTCGACCGCATCGTCTGGCATGTTGCCGTGGACCCGAATTCGACCGGCGAACGCGGCCACCGCCAACGAGAAATCGAGGAAGATAAACTGATCGAGCGAGACGAGCGCTATTCCCATTACCAGATCGCGGTGCTGCACGGCCATCTGCCGGCATTTTCCGGTGATTACCGGGGCGCCATCGCCGAGGCTGACGGCATTGCCGCGCGGCTCGCGGCACATCCCGACGTGCGTCATGCGGAGGTCGTCGCGTATCCGCTCGACGTCACCTCGGATGCCAGCCTCACCGGTACCGCGACGGACGGTGATGGTAATAAAGAGGCGGTGTTTGCCGTGAAAGTCGTACTTGGAGTCAATGATGGCCGCAAACAAAGCTGACTGGGTGGTGCTGCGCGGCGCGATTGGCGTATTCGCTATCTGTTTGCTGATCGGCGGGATATTGCTCAGCGCGAGCTACTATTTCCGCGAAGAAATGGAAACGGAATTTCGCAATCACCAGTCGCGATTTCGCGACGTAAGCCGCAAGTACCTCGCGGTGGACGACGAGGAGCGGATCGTCGAGCGCGCGTATCCTGAATTTGTCCGCCTGTTTGAAAGCGGTATCCTCGGCCAGGAGCACCGGCTCAGCTGGATCGAGGCGCTGCGCAATGCCGGCGACGCGATCATGCTGCCCGATGTCGATTACAGAATCAGTTCGCAGAGCGTCTACGAAGCGCCGTTCCCGGTGAGCCTCGGTGCTTTCGATATTTATTTCAGCGAAATGAACCTGACTCTCGGGTTGCTGCACGAAGGCGATCTGATGAACCTGCTCACGACGCTCGACGAACAGGCTGACGGTTTGTATTCGGTGTCGCGTTGCGAAGGGGTACGGGCGAGTGAAAACGATGTGAAGGACAGTACCCGGCCGAAGATCATGGTTGATTGTATTTTGAACTGGTACACGGTGGATCTGAAAGGTGAACGGGAGTTGACGCTGTGACGCGCCGAAACCGGATAGCCGCGGCGTTTGTCGGCGTGCTTTTGACGGCCGCGGTAGTGGCCGATGTGCCAGCCGACGTCGGCCGCCTGTTCTTCTCCAAATCTGAACGCGCCGCATTCGAGCGCGCACGGCGCGCCGTCGAAACAGAGCCCGGGGTGAAACCGGTCGAAACGCTTCCCGAGATGGCGCCTGATATCGTCGAACCGGAACCGGAATTGATCCGTCCGGTCATTACCGTTGATGGTTATGTCCGTCGCTCGGACGGGGAAGCGACCGTCTGGGTGAATGGCGAGAACAATTACGACGGTGACCTCGCCCGTAGCTATATCGATCCGGCCGCCACCCGGCTGCGGGGTACGCGGGTGACCGTCGTGCCGGTCGACACCGCCGCAGCGGTGTTGCTGAAGCCCGGCCAGTCCTACGACCCGAACGCCGCCACAGCGACGGACCTGTATCAGGAAGCGGTCGGCAACAGCCAATCTGCGCCGGAATAGCGAATAAATCGTGAAATTGCGACCGGGTTGTCGCTTTGGCGGCGGCGCCTGGGCTAGGTTTGGTGGCAGGGAGCCCGTATTCGCTCGGGTTCCCGCTAAAACGACTTGTTCGAGGAGGTCACGCAAGCCACCGCTGTAGTCGCGGTGTTCGCACGAAAGCATGAACCTGAAACGACGACAATCCGGAATCGTACTGCTGACCCTGATGCTCGTGGTCCTGGTGGCGGGCTCGTTCGTCATGCTGAAAGCGCTCAACGTGGCCGCGACGTCAAGTGCCGACGATCCGGACACGGTGACCTACCGCGCGCTGAAACAGGCCAAGCAGGCCCTGATCCAGTACGCTGTCAACGCCCCCGCAATGACCTACGCCGAGCTTGGTCCCGGACGGCTGCCGTGCCCGGACCTCAATGGTGACGGCGCGGCTGAAGCTGTTTGTGAGTTAGGCGGCGCTAACGAAATGACCGGCCGGTTTCCGTACCGAAAAAATGTGATCAACGAAATCGGCGAAATCGTCACGGTCAAGATCGTGAGCGACGAAATTGTCGATGGTTACGGCAATGGGTTGTGGTACTCGCTCGATGAAGCGTATCGCGATGAAGACCTACCTAATGCGGTGATCAACAGCGACACAGCGAACGCGATGACGGTTGTTGGCGACGACGACGACGACATCGTCGCCGTTATTATTGCGCCCGGCGAACCCGTCGGTAACCAGGACCGTAGCGACAGTCCCGATATCAGTGACTATCTCGAATCGGAGAACGCGACGCTCGATGAAATATTCACCCGTGAAGATGCTACCGTCCCTTTCAACGACACCGTGATCACGGTGACCCGCGCCGAGATGATGGCGGCGGTCGAGCAACGCGTTCTCGCAGAAGCGCAGAAAGCTTTAAATACCTATCACAATCTTTACGGCGGTTTCCCGTGGGCGAGCACGTTTCAGGATCCGACCGATAGCGACTTCCATGAATCAATCGGAACCCGGGCCGGACAGCTGGCGATTCACGTTAGTACAAACGGAATTGACAGGTTTGATACCGAATTTGCGCTTGAATGGTCGGTCCCGACAACCGCCATCCTCTCGGGCGGCGACTCACCAGCGAATTCGTGCCTTAGAGCACGAGATTGCGTACAGGAATACGATTACGGTTCCGATACTTACGAATTTACGTTTGACATTAGCGAGCTGAATTTTCCCGGTGGACGATGCGAGTGGGAGGTTTCGACAATGTTTGTCTGCGAGGGGAGCCGGGTGATATCCCGACGAGACGATGTGACGAATCCCGCGCTCGGGGCAGAATTGGACCGGCGATACGATGTGACGATAGAGATTTACGACGTAGCTCCTACTGTTCAAATATCCGCCGGTCCCAGTCGAACTCGAGGATTAGAGCTAAGCCGCGAGCCCACCGCACCACCCGTTACGTTTCCGGCCGGTGCTTCAGTAAACGTAGAAATCGAAATCACAGATACGCTGAAACCCGATATGGCACCGGCCGAGGCGCCGGTTACTCGTTCAATAACCTTGGTGGAGACGGATTATTTCGATGTTTTTAAACTGACGGAAGTACAGTTTCTAATCGGCGACGACAGGAATCTCGTCGGAGACGACGATAGTGCACCCGCGGCACTACCCCGGTGGTTTACGGAAAATAATTGGCATCATTTCGTCTACTACGCGTTTGCGGCCGGCGAACCTGTCGGCGGTACGGGTTGCACCCCGGGAACGGACTGTATCACTGTGAACTGGAGCCGTGCCGGTTCGATGGCCGACCAGGTGATCGAGAAAGCACGCGGCGTGGTGATGACGGCTGGTCCCGATCTCAATGTGCCTTCGATACGGCCGACGGACGCGTTCAATGAGTACTTCGAAGGGGAAAATGCCACGATCGACGACACCTACGTGCGCGCCGCGGTGTCGGTCAATGCCAACGATCAGTTACGCATTCTCGATCCGAATGAATAAGCGCCGGGGTTCATCGTGCTTGCACGCACGTGGTTTTACCCTGATCGAAATGGCCGTAGTGCTGTTCATTTTCGGTCTGCTCATTGCCGGTGCGCTCGGCCCGCTGGAAACTCAGCTCGAAGCGCGCGACCGCCGCGCCACAATAGAAACAATGGAAGAGATCATCGAGTCCCTGTACGGCTACGCGATTAACAAGGGACGCCTGCCGTGCCCGGATACTAACGGTAATGGCGAACCGAATCCGGACGGTAGCGCCGTTTGCCTCGGCGAAGGCTTCGTACCGTGGGTGGCATTGAACGTGGCGCAAGGTGATGCTTGGGGTAACCGTTTTCGCTATCGTGTTACGACTCCCCAATTCACTCTGGAAGAGTCCGATAATGTGTGCGATGGAGATCTTCTGGATCCACCCGACGAGATTCCAGAATTCGACCTGTGCGCGACAGGCAACATTTCGGTACTGACGCGGGGGGATGATCCATCGACCGCCGGCACGGTCGAAGGCAAGTTTGTTCGCAACGCGGGCCTGAATCTTCCGGCGGTTATTGTCTCACACGGGCGGAATGGCTTTGGCGCCACCTCGACCAGCGGCGTCGCGCGCCCGACTGCGGCGGGCGGGACCGACGAGGCGAATAATACGGACAGCAACGACACGTTTTATTCGCGCGGCTATGCGGGAGATAACGCGGTGTGTGCGGACGACACCGACGAGACGGCGGCGCTGTGCGAATTCGACGATATCGTGATGTGGATATCGCCGGCCATACTGAACAACCGCATGGTTACTTCCGGCAGACTGCCATAGTCCTCACGCGACCCGCGTGATCAGCCTCGGTTCGTCAACGTAAACCGCACCGCACCGTCGACGTTTTCGCTCAACACGAGACGGTACCCATTCACTTGCGCGAGTTGCGCCGACTGGTACAGCCCAATGCCGAGCCCGTCGTCGGATGTCACCGGTTGCACGAGAATGATGTTCGCGAGCGTTGCGTTCATCGCGCGGCCATTGTCGATAACACTGATCACGACGTCGCCTTCCTTCTCGTAGAGACCCACCCGGACCTGGATGGGATCACTGATTTTCGCCTTGTTACGTGCGTTGTCGAGCAGGTTCTCAACAACACTGTCGAAGCAGTCCGACGGGACCGTGACCTCGCGATCACCGATATCCGGCAGGAATTCGACATTGTCCGCGGTATGCCGCGCGATGAGCTGATCCCACCACCACCCGAGCGGCGCCCGCGCACTTTCGCGCTGGGCAGGTTGTTGCAGCTTGTCGAGCGCGAGTTGCAGTCGCTGCGTGATATGCGGCAGCTGGTTGCGTAACAGCGTTTGCTGCTGGCGCGCGCGTTCGCTTTCCGCCGGACCCGGATCCTCGAGCAGCGCGGTTGTCGTGGTCTTCAGCGACTGCAACAGGTTCTTGATGTCGTGCGTCAGGCGCGCGCCCGTTTCGTGCACGGCCTGCAGGTGCGCCTGTTGTGCCTGCTCGGTTTCGCGGGTTTTGGCCGAGAAAAAGTGACCAAGCACTTCGATCAGCAAGCGGCAGTGGATCAACAACGACGGTCCGACCGGTCGCTCCGTGTAGAGGATGACTTCGAGCTCCCCGGCCCCGAGCTGGGTCACGAAATCGGCGTGTTGCCCGACATCGCCGCTCTGCCCGGCGGCGCTCCACCGCGCACCCTTAATCCACGGGATCTCGCACAGTTCATCCAGCGCTGCCTCGAGGAATTCCATCGGTTGCAGACGTTGTTCAGCGAGCCGGGCGAGACTCGACAGCCAGCTCTCGAACGGGGTGCCGATATTGAGTACGGACTTTTCCCACAATACGCCAAGACCCGATCCCGAGCCGGGCGTGATCAGCCAGCTGATCAGAACGAGAAATGCGCTCATCAGCAGCAGCGAGGCGATGAGCGTGATGGGGTAATCGAAGCGGAGTTCGTAGGTCATGAGCACGCTGCCGACGGCGAGCAGCGCGGTCATCAGTGCGATCGTAATACCCCGAAAAAAATCGATCGGAAACGTTTCCCGATGCGCCGCGTTGTAGGTCGGAAAAAACAGTACGGCAAGCGGCAGTACGGTCCAGCCGAGGCGAAACGAGACGACCACGGCGCTGTTCAGTCGCCCGACGTCGAAAATTTGCGGCACGCACTCGATTAACAACATCGAGATGAGCACGACGAGTGTAATCATGTAGGCGATGCGTTCTTCCCGGGTCGAGAACGACCGACCGGCGACGATCCCGATGAGCAGGATCAGCCACCCGAACAATAGCCACCAGTCGAGCGCAGTGAAGAACGCTCCCGCGGCGACAACGATCAGGGTCGCCGAGTACCGGTCGAGACGCTGGTCGCGCTGCCAGATCGGTTGCCACAGAAAAAAGAGACCCAGGTGCGCCATCATCAGCGAGGCCGATAAAGCGCTGCCGAAATCGGCGCGCAACGCCAGGTTCAGCACGATGAGCATCGTCGCGAGCACCCAGTGTTCGCGGCGGCGATCGAGCAGGCGCGCCAGGTTAATCATCGGTCGCGCGTGCGCCGGATGTGCGTGATGAATCCACCGTCGCAGGGTACTTGAACGCGGACGATTTTAGGACCCTTGTACGCATCCCCGAACGTCGATCCGCACACAATTCGGACGCTCGGTCCGCGCGCATCGGTGCTGCAATGAAGACATTGTGCTATCGGAGCGAACGGGTGCGTTAGCGGGAATCCGGCAGGAACACGGGACAGGCATCGGCGAGATCAAGTAATCTGCCGCGACGAACGATAGCGCCGGAACAACACCGGCGGTGGGCAATACGGCCGATGAACATTCACAACTGCGGATCGATCATGCGCTTTACGTGGCTCGAATTGTCGCGCGCACGTGTATGGCGTCTTGCCCTGGCGCTCGTCGTCCTCGGATGCATCGCGGCCGAGTTCGGTGCATCGCTGGCGGTCACGGAGTCGGGCGCTCATCGCATCGCTTTCTACGCGGCCGGCATGCGCCTCGTCGCCGTGTTCGTTATGGCACTGCTCGTTGCCGCGAGTGTGTTGCGAGAGTTCGACGACAAGGCAGTGGAAGCGATTCTGTCGCGCCCGGTGTCCCGGGGCGACTGGTATCTCGGCCGGTTTGGCGGCTATGCGGGTATCGCGTTCGTGTTTGCGTTCGTCGTCGCCATCCCGCTGTTGGTCCAGGTTCCCGCTGCAGCGAGCCTGTGGGCTTACGCGCTCGCGCTCGAGTTAATCATCGTCACGGCCGCAACGCTGGCGATGATCATCACGGTAAGGCAATTGCCGGTTGCGCTGTGCGCGGTGGCCGGGTTTTACTTGTTATCGCGCGGGATCGCCGGATTTGCACTGATGAGTACCGGGCCGACGGTGGACCCGGGTGCGGTGTCCACCCACGTTATTGCCTGGATCATCGACGCGCTTGCCCATGTGCTGCCCGCCTTCGATCGCTACACGTCAACGGTATGGCTGATCGATGCTCTCCCGCCGGTAACGGAGATCATCTTCATTTCGCTGCAGAGCGTCGTCTACGTCGTATTGCTCGTCGCAGTTGGCCTGTTCGACTTGCACCGGCGCAATTTCTAGACCGTGCGCGACGAACGTCCGATCTTCGCCGTGCCGATCCTGACGATCGTGGTTCTGCTCGCGGCACTCACAGCACAAATCGCACTCTACGCATCGCAACCGCCCCCGGCAGCGCGGGCGGCGCCGCTGCCGTCCCCGCCGTCGGCAGCCCTGCTCAACGCGCTCGCTTTCGGTGAACCGATTGCGACGGCGAAGCTCACGATGTTGTGGCTGCAAAGCTTCGATAATCAACCCGGGATCAGCCTTCCGTTCGCGGCTCTCGATTATACGAAGCTCGCCGGTTGGCTCGAGGCGATACTCGCGCTCGATCCGGACGCGGCGTATCCGCTGCTCGCCGCGAGCCGGATCTATGCCGAAGTTCCCGAGGCGGAACGGCAGCGCGCGATGCTCGATTTCGTCGAGCGTGCGTTCCTCGAGGATCCGAACCAGCGCTGGCCGGCGCTCGCCCACGCCGTCTATGTCGCGAAACACCGCCTCGGCGATCCCGATCGCGCGCTGCGTTACGCGCAAGCGCTCGCTGATCGGGCGACCGGGCCGGACGTGCCCGAGTGGGCGCGGCAGATGGTGATATTCGTACTCGAGGATCGGGGGGAAATCGAGGCGGCGAAAATTTTGCTCGGCGGGTTGCTCGCCAGCGGCCGGATTACCGATCCGCACGAACAATGGTTCTTGTCGCAGCGTCTCGCGGAACTCCAAGAACGTGCTGCCGGCGGTGAATGAGCGGCGTCCGGGTCGGACTTCCCGGCTTCCCTAGCTCGTGCCGATGCTCATCTCGGGATTGTAGTTCGTGATCCCGTTGAAGCGGATCCGCCGGTCGGATTTCAGTGTGATGACCCGGTTACGCATGAAGTGGTAATAGCGCGAATCCCCGGCGTCGTGATCGAGTTCATCGAACAGTGTTTCGGCCTCGGTGAAATCACCGGCGTAATACGCATTCAAGGCAGATTCGTGCCGGGCTAACCAGTCATGCTGCTCCGCCCCGAGGTCCGCCAGGCTGCCGACGGGCTCGAAGATGCGCGTGGCCTCACCTTTCCCTTTGACCCTGACGTGGTCGAGTTCGCGAAACGCAATAGCCGGGTTTGCCGCCTTGGTCGATTCGCTGACGACAATTTTTGCATCGTAAATCCGGGTGAGCCCTTCGAGTCGCGCCCCGAGATTTACCGCATCGCCAACCACCGTATAGGCGACACGGTAGCGCGAACCCATATTGCCGACATTCATCACCCCGGTATTGAGGCCAATGCCGATCTCGATCGGCGGCAGCTTGTGGCGTCTGAATTTTGCGTTGAGCGGTTCGAGCGCATCGACCATCGCCAGCGCCGCGTCGACCGCACGCGACGCGTGGTCCGGCTGCGCCAGCGGCGCGCCCCAGAACGCCATGATCGCGTCGCCCATGTACTTGTCGATAGTTGCGCCGGTCCGATGCAGCACGTCGGTCAGATCCGTGAAATACAGGTTGAGCAATTGCGCGAGCTGGCGCGAATCGAGTTGTTCGGAGATGGCGGAAAAACGACGGATGTCGCAGAACAAAACCGTTAACTCGCGCGATTCGCCCTGCAATGAAAACGTTTCCGGTGCCTTGCTGATCCCGCGTACCACTTCCGGCGGTACGTATTGTCCGAACATCGAAATAATTTTCTGCCGATCGTGCGTGTCGTTGAAATACTTGATCAGCACATTGATCGAAAACAGCACGAGGATCATGAGCAGGGTGTATTCCATTGGCACGAGCACGGCGACACCTGGACGGCTGTACTCGACATAAAACGGCGGTATGGCGGCGAGCAAGGTCACGAGCGATGCCCTGACCGGATCGAGGCGGGGCAGTATCAATGCGAGCACGACCCCGACGCCGAGAAAACTCATGAAATCGGCCCCGAGCAAATCGCGATCGATGCCGCCGCTGCGTAAGCGCAGGGCCTGGTTCAGCGAAGCCGGGAATTCGACGATGCCAAGGACATTGAACAGAAACAGCGCGAACGCGAACATCACGATCGCCGCGTGGGTCCGCATCGGACTGAATACGTCGTTCAGGGTCATGTTCGCATCATGTTCGGCGAATAAACGTCTACGCCGGCGGGCCGGAACCGCCGCGAGCGCTCCTGCAAAGAAATAGCCGAAATCCGCGGTCGCGATTGTCGATGGTTCGTCAAACCGGCCGGTGATTGTTGAAAAATCGTCACATCTGTTCGTTCGCTGACGTTATTGCAATCGTTAAAATTCAATAACTTATTATAATTCAATCAGTTATAAATTTGGCACGAATAATGCCCTACGTTTTAGTAAACACGAACAAGCCAGGAATAATGGTATGCCCAATTTTACTAAACAACGCGGATTCACCTTGGTGGAAATCGCAATCGTGCTGGTCATCATAGGCCTTCTGCTTGGCGGGATCCTGAAAGGTCAGGAACTCATTACGAGCGCCCGCGTGCGCAACATCGCCGATCAGAATTCCGGGGTGCAGGCCGCCTACTACGGATTTATCGATCGCTACCGCCAGGTGCCGGGCGACTGGAACGCGACGAACGCGGCCCAGGCGATTCCGGGTGTCACCACGGGTGGCAACGACAGCGGACGACTCGACGGCGCGAACGCGTGGGTCGAAGGGCTCGCGCTGTGGGAGCAGCTGTCGAAATCCGGCTTTATCCAGGGCAATTACACCGGCGGCACGACGGCACCGTCCGCGGCCGACACCGACAAGGCACCGCGTAACGCGTTCAACGGTTTCCTCATACTGTACCGTACGCCCGATTACTACGATACGGTGGCTTCGCCGGCCAATCGACTCAATCTCGTGCTCGGCGCCGGCATTCCGGTGAATGTGCTGCGCGAACTCGACCTGAAGGTCGACGACGGTCTGCCGCAAACGGGGGTGATGCGCCACGCGTTGACGAGCGGTGCGACATTCTCCGATAACGGTATTGCGCTTTCGACCGCCGATTGCGTCAACACGACGACCTCACCGCCAATCTGGGACATCGCCGTCAACCAGCAACTGTGCAACGCGATTTACCTGTATTGATTCCAGGCGCGCGTTTGCATCAACGACGGCCCGCCGAGCGCGGGCCGTTTTGTATGCGAACCTGGCACGCCACGGCAGTTCGGCATGAACGCTGACACACCGCTGTCGTTCACCCGGGTCGTCAAACGTTACGGCACGAACACGGTACTCGACGAACTCGATCTCGTCGTCGCGCCGGGCGAAACACTCGGACTCGTCGGCATCAACGGCGCCGGCAAGTCAACGTTGCTGAAAGCACTGCTCGATTTAACCGCGATAGACAGCGGCGATATCAGCATCTACGGCGGTCACCACCGACGCACCGCGGCGCGGGAACCGATAGCGTACCTGGCCGAGCAGTTTCAGCCGCCGTACTTTGCCCGCGGTATCGACTACCTGCGCTTCGTCGCGAGGCTGCACCGGGTTACGGTGAAGCAGGTGCGAGTCGAAGAAGAATGCGCCCTGCTCGAACTGGATCCGGCCGCGCTCGGGCAGCCGGTCTCGCAGTACTCGAAAGGCATGCGCCAGAAGCTCGGCCTCATCGGCTGCATGCTGACGGACCGTCCATTGCTCATACTCGACGAGCCGATGAGCGGACTCGATCCGAAAGCCCGGGCGTTGTTCAAAGCACGTCTCGAACGCGCCAAAAAGGCCGGCGTAACGGTCTTTTTCAGTACCCATTTGCTCGACGACGTCGGTCGGCTCTGCGACCGCATCGCCGTGCTCGACGGGGGCTCGATCCGCTTCCTCGGCACGGTTGAGGCGTTTGCCGCAGCGCACCCCGCCGACGGCCTCGAAGCGTCGTTTCTGGCCTGTCTCCGGGGGTCGGCAGCTGCATAAAGGATCGCCACCGCGCGCCGCTATCGTTGGTAATTGAACGAGACGTCCGGGCCCCACGGCACCGGCGCCGGATCGAAGGGCCAAATGATAGAACTGCATCCTGAACTTGCGCGCTCCATTGTCGACAGTCTGCCGACAGCGGTAGCGGTGATCGACGTCGACGGGCGTGTCGTGTGGGGCAATGCAGAATTGTGCGAATTGCTGCGGCGTGACGCCGACGATATCGTCGGGGCGTCTGCCGTATCCCTGCAGCTGCCCGTTCCCGAGATCGAAGCCGCGCCGTCGAACCCCATAGCAACCCGTATCGTCGAGAAGGGTCGACTCGTCGGGGTGTGGCAGAACGTCGGCGGCAACACGTTTCAGGGCCGCATTCTGCTCGTGATCGATAAAAAGTACGCCATCGACTGGTTTCTCGATGTGCTCTCGAGCGGCAGCTTCGATCCCACCATTACTTCGCGGTTGCTCTCACGCAACGCGCTGTTGAACCGGCTGCAACTCGAAGTGTCCCGATCGCGTCGTTACGCGAACCCGCTGTCGTGTCTCGTCATCCGAATCGATTTCGCCGCGCAGGATAAAGCGGAACAACAACAAACGATCCACGGACTGATTGCTTCGACCGTGACCGAACTGCTGCGTTGGGTCGACGTGCTCGGGCAGTGGTCGGATCAGGCGCTTGTCGTGATCCTGCCCGAGACGAGTGAAGATGCCGCCGGACAACTCGCGGCCAAGCTCGGCAATGCAATCGACGAACATCTTGCCGCCGATGCACCGGATGTCAGCATCAACGTCGGTGCGAGCACCTGGCGCAAGGGTGACGACGCGGGGCGACTCGTCCGGCGCGCCGAGATCGTCGCGCGACGGCAGATTGGCAGTACCGCGCGGACTCTGAGTTACTGATGATGAACGCGGCTGCGTCAATCGCTCTCGACGATTTCGTAGTCATGGGTAATGTCGGCGGTCTTGCCGATCATGATCGAGGCCGAGCAATACTTCGTTGCCGACAGCTCGATGGCGCGGGCTACCTGCTTGTCGCTGAGTCCGCGACCGCTCACGATGAAGTGGACATGTATCCGGGTGAATACCTGTGGAATGTCCTCGGCGCGTTCTGCTTCGAGTTCGGTCCGGCAATCGCTGATGTCCTGACGCGCCTTGCGCAGGATCGACACGACATCGAAGCTCGCGCACGCACCGAGTCCCATGAGCACGAGTTCCATCGGCCGGATCCCGGCGTTTTCGCCGCCCGCGGACGGCGGACCGTCGATGACAACGCTGTGGCCGCTGCCGGATTGGCCGACGAACATCGCGTTCCCGGCCCAACTGATTTTTGCCTGCATTTTGTAACCTTAAAGCGGTTGCTGACGCCCCGCGCATCACGTGTTTTCGAAGCGCTGGCGTACACGATTAATACGAATGTAATTCGTATCTTACAAACTTTTCCTTTAACATGGTGTAGAAAATGAATGATCCGTTAGCCTCTTTGCCACCCGGCGAACCGCGTTCGGAGAATCACAAGAGGGTAGTAGCTATGAGTACTGCACAGTCCCTGCAGGTGTCGGACGAAGACGCCATCCAGCGATTCCTTGAGCATTGCCATCGCAAGCAGTTCCCATCGAAAAGCACGATCATCCGTCAGGGCGATCCGTCGCACGAGTTGTACTACATCATCAAGGGTTCCGTGACTGTCATGCTCGAAGACGAGGAAGGCCGCGAACTCGTCCTGGCCTATCTGAATCCCGGTGATTTTTTCGGCGAGATCGGGCTCTTCAATGAACATGTGAACCGCAGTGCACTCGTGCGGGCCAAGACGAATTGCGAAGTCGCGCAGATCAGCTACGACAAGCTGAAGAGCATGTCGACGATATTCCCGGATTTACTGTTCGCGATTTCATCGCAGCTCGCAAACCGGCTGCGCAAGATGAACCGCAAGATCGGTGACCTCGCATTCATGGACGTCTCCGGCCGGGTTGCGCGTTCGCTGCTCGACCTGTGCAAGGAACCCGATGCGATGACCCATCCGGACGGCATGCAGATCCGGATCACCCGCCAGGAACTCGGACGGATTGTCGGTTGTTCCCGCGAAATGGTTGGTCGCGTGCTGAAGACACTCGAAGAACAGCATCTGATCAGCGTCAGCGGCAAGACCATCGTCGTCTTCGGCGTTCGCTGACCCGGTTGTACAAAGGGCTTACCCGGTTCCGCCGAGTGCGGTACGGGGTAAGCCCTTTTTTTATGCCCGGCTCACGCGGATTGTGGTTTCCCGCGGCGGATGCCGACGGCCCGCCCGACCCATTCCGGCCGCTCGAGGGCTTTCTGCGCCTCGCACATCGCGGCAATGTTCTCTCCGATCCGCGGCTCGAACGGACAGCTCTTGCGCGCATTCAGATCGAAGCTGATCGACAGCGTTTCCTGGCTAGCGAGCAGATCGGCGCCGCGGTACATCTCCTGGTAGAGGTGGGTGCGCTTCGTATCGAAATCGATAATCCGGGTTTCGACCCGGAGCAGCTCGTCGATCGAGGCCTCGTTCTGATAGGTAATGTGCGCTTCGAGCGCGACCGTCGAGCGCTTCTGCGCCTCGATATAGCTGCCGCTGATACCGTAGACGGCCTTCAGGTCATCGATACCCATATCGAATACCGCGATGTAGTAGGCCACGTTCATATGGTCGTTGTAGTCGAGCCACTCGGGCAGGACCGTCGCCTCGGTCGTGACGACACCGTTCTCGGGAATTGCTTTAGCCACCGTTTCCTCGGGAGTTTCGCTAATCGAAGCCCGCACTATAAGGGACATCGATACCGGGGCGAAGCCCACGGCAGCTTGCTTGACAGCGCCCCCCGCAACGCCGATGATCGCCGTCCCCAAAGGCCCGACGGCCGTTCAATCGCCCCTCAAACCCGGCGATTCGGCCCGACACCGGAAGGGTTCCAATCTCGTGTGGCTATGTAGCTCAGCTGGTTAGAGCGCGGCACTCATAATGCTGAGGTCGGTGGTTCAAGTCCACCCATAGCCACCAATTGATCAAGACGTTAGCGATAGCTCTCGTTTCAGCTATTCATCTGGGTGACGCCGGGGTGACAACATTCTCTCCGTAGTAGCAAATGAAATCTTGTCTTCGCTAAGCGTTATTTCGCCGCTCAGCCAGTAGACAATCAGCGTGTGACTCGGCCTTGTAGAGCACTGTCTCCTATATAGAAAGGGGTCGTAGATTTGAATCTTGTCGGGGGTCGTCCAGCAGAGGCAAAAACCGCACGCTCACTACACGGAGTTCCATATCGATTCCTACACTTGAACGGGAGACGTTCAAAAAAAGGGATGTGAGGAACTTGGTATGAAAACAGAATCCATCTTGCTATCAAGAGAAGAACTGTACGAATTAGTTTGGTCCGAAGCGATGCAGGTCCTAGCTAAACGCTTCGGTCTTTCCGACGTAGGGCTAGCGAAGGTCTGCAAACGACACAATATTCCGAGACCTCCACGCGGATACTGGGCTAAACAGCGAGCCGGACATCGAGTCAAGAAAACGCCCCTCCCAAAAGCGAAGGATGACACCAATGAACCGATCACGTTCCGCAGTCAGCGACCGACCGGCGGAGGCTGCGTTTCGGAAGAATCAACCGAGGTATCCAAAATTAGAGAGTTCGAATCATCGGAAGAAAACCGCATACTCGTCCCGGGTCGGGTCACGCGCTATCACTACCTGCTGAGGGAAACCCGAAAATCGCTCACTAGCAGCAGTTACGACCGTTACCCCCGGAAGTATTCACACGGCGACAAGGTCGTTGAAATTAAGGTTGGGACTAAATCTGCGACACGCGCGGTGAAGATCCTGGATGCACTGATAAAGGCTTTGGCACATCGAGGTTATCCAATGCATTTTGGCGGAGAGAATGCCCGTGGGCTTTTCGTAGAGATTTTCGACGAAAATATGAAACTCGGGATACGCGAACCCATGAAGCGTATTGAGCATGTTCCTACTCGAAGGGAGTTGGTGAACAAGGAGCGGCATGGTTGGGAGATTTACACTAAGTACGACTATATTCCGTCCGGAAATCTTGTCTTAGATGTGAACGGGGAAAAATACAGGTCTCTGGACGCTTCGGTAAGAGATACGAAATCCAAGAAGCTCGAAGAGCGGCTGAATGAGTTCGTAGTACGACTAGCCAATGCTGCCTATGAAAATCATCAGCGACGTCTCAAACGTGAAGAAGAGTGGCGTCTGCAAGAAATCAAACGTGAGCAGCACGAGGAGCGAGAACGTCAGAGGAAAGAGGCGGAGCGGCGGCGGCAGTTGTTGCTAGAAGAGGCCGGACGGTATTCGCAAGCTGCCGAACTACGAGCGTACATTTCCGCGGTTCAGGAGAAACAGGAACCAGGCGACGAAAACCTAGAGATGACTCGATGGACGACTTGGGCGTTAAAGATAGCTGATAGGCTCGACCCGACCGTAAATGGCTATACCGAAATCGAATCGAAGCTCCGGTATTCTTGGTAGTAAGGCCAGCTTCATTTAGTTTAGGTGAGCACGAGTTTATGAATCGAAATTATTGCCGCCAGATTTCAGTAACTTGGGAACTCAATTTTTGGGAATCTAGCATTTGTAGGCGATAGCGACTTCTAGGGTTCGAAATCATTTTTGGGAATGAACACGACTACAGAGCAACGAGTCCTCAGCGCGCAGCGTAGGCCCTATTTCGCCTAATTTTGAAAGGCTTTCTTTGAGGCGTGACATTTGAAGAGCAAGCGGAGGTGATTTTTCCTGCCCACCGCGTTGACACATTGTCGATCAGTCTTAGACCTGTTCAATTATAATGCGCATGATCATCTCCATGGAGAATGAGCCGCGTCCTACTACCCCCCATACGATGTCTGCCTAGCAATGAACAATTATGATAAAACGCCAAAGTTCGAAGTAACGCCAACACTAACAAACGAACATTCTGGTATCGGCGAAGTGGCGATTCCTATACTAGCGATTAGCGACGCAGGTACATCGGTCGCTTCCGGCACGGCAGCAGTGGTTGGTCCATGGTTAGCGATTACCGCCTGGCATGTAGTCGCGGATTTCATCGAGCGGTTCGGAGCAGTTTACGGTAAATCCGGAATTGAGCCCGGTTTCCAATTGATCACGATGTTAACGTTGGCAAAAAACCACGGAGTTATGCCGTTACGTGTTGGGAAAATCTGGGCGTCCCCGCGCGTTGATATTGCCTTCCTCGAACTCTTGCCCGCGTCCGAAAACACTATCGATCACAAATGGAAATATGCGCCGCTTGACTTGATCCCTCCGAAAATCGGAGATTGTGTCAGCGCTTTTGGGTATGCTCGCTCAACGATTGAGGAGATCGTCGTGGACGGACCGATCCCTCGCTGGCAAACGTCGCCCTGTACGAGTGTCGGGGAAGTTGTCGAAGTCCATGCGGCGCAACGAGATTCGGTCCAGTTACGGTTTCCTTGCTTTCGGACTACGATGCGATTGGAAGGCGGGATGAGTGGTGGGCCATTGTTCAACGATGAGGGACTGATCTGCGGAATCGCATGTTCGTCCTTCGACATGGAAGATGCGTCAGAAGAACATATTTCTTATGCATCGCTGATATGGCCCACAATGGGAATATTTCTTGAGGTCGATTTTGGCGATCTCCCCGAGGATTCGCGCTGCCTCGCGTACCAGCTTGCTAAAATAGGGCGGTTGTCGGTGCGTGGCCTCGAATATGTCTCGATCATCACGGATGCTCAAGGAGAGCCGTGTACTACGTTGTCAAATGCTTACTTGGCTACCCGTTAGTCTCGCCTGATTTAGCAACACAGATACCCATTTTCGGACACTTCTTGACAACTTGTTACTCCTTGGGTCGGGGAGGTTGTAACGCGCTACGTCTTCCGAATATTTAATTCGAATCCAGACACTCAATCCGACTGAGCCATATGCACGTGGTTGGTTTTCAACCACTTATGCTGCAGCAAATTACCGTTCAGAATATACGTGCCCAACAATTGAGCCGCCAAAGGGTCACGGCCACTTACGGTGGCCTACCATTCGAATTGTCTAAAACCGCACAACAAGGTACAAATGGACTATGACTTGTGAAATCGCGGTTATGAATAAGCAAGCTGTCGTACTGGCAGCCGATAGTGCAACGACCGTGCGTCAATGGGTGGATGGAACGCAAGAAGAGAGGTACTTCAAAGGAGCCAACAAGATCTTTCAGCTGTCGCATAGTCATGCCGTTGGGTTGATGATTTATGGAACCGCGGCTCTTCACAAGGTGCCGTGGGAAATTCTTGTGAAAGACTTCCGAGATTCCCTGGGTAATAAGGCTTTCAATTCTCTCCGCGCATATGCCGACGAGCTATTTCAATATGCCGTAGATCACCCCCACCTCTTCCCGCCTGAGTATCAAACTAGAATATTTATCGATGAAGTGAACCGAGTCGTCTCGATCTACTTATTCCTTCTGGCACCACAACAATCGGAAATAGGCAAGGCAACAACCCGCGAAGATCGAACGGTTGCATACAATGATTATTTCGCGAATACATTAGAGCCGTTGTCGAAAAACGATTTTCCTGAGCAAATAGACGAAGAATTATTTAATAAAACATTCTCTTCCAACAAAGATGAGTTGTGCAGGCGAGCATCTGAAGCGGTGGTTACGTCGCAAATAGATGCGGCAATCGAGGTCGGACCCTTGGTCGAACTGGCAGCTAACAGCCTCGCCAAGCAATACAGCAGGTTTATGGATGAAACTGGTGTCGTAATTGCAGGGTATGGGGACCATGATTACCTGCCCCGCTTATATCATTTGTCATGCTATGGAATGCTATTTGGGAAAATACTATTTGACGAAAAATCGAGCATAGGTATTGATCATGATGAGGCGATGGCCCACATAGAACCCTTTGCGACTACTTCAATGGTAGAAACATTCTCGTTAGGGGTGAGCCCAGATATCTACCAAAGTGTTAGAGAGGAGTTTAAGCGCACTCTCCTCGAGTATGGCAAAGCAATTGCTCAAGAATTGGGTGGTTCCGATGAAATACCTAACGAAGATGCGCTCGTCTCGGACGCTTGCAACCAATTTATGGAAAACTGGGGAACTACGGCTCTTCAGGCGCATGCTTGGCCGCTAAACAGGGTGATCAGTTCGTTACCTGTCGATGAAATGGCCGAATTGGCAGAGACTTTAATAATGCTACAATCGCTAAAGGAAAAGGTTACGAAGCCGACGGAATCGGTGGGCGGGCCTATCGACGTAGCGGTGATTTCTAAAACAGACGGGTTTGTTTGGATCAGACGAAAGCATTACTTTGACCCAGATCTAAACCCTAGGTTCTTCCAGCGACAGCCTCAAGGCTCTAAATGAAATACCTCGCTCGATACGGAGATTCAGTGAAAGCGAAAACCGACAGTTATTCGGATTTGTTTAGGCGCGCTCAAACGGAGCCAAAGCGACCAAAAGAGTTCAGTGTTCCAAGAAATCTAAAGGACGCCAAGATCGAAGCGCCGTTAAAAGACTCGAAGGTGAAAAATTTGCCGGGAGATTGGGAAACGCTCACCGGTCTCGCTGACAAAAGTAAGTAGTTCGTCACTGCCCGAACTCCGCGATTCTGACAATCCCATTTTTCTCATCCTTCTCGAACCGGCCTCTCTATTAGAAAGCTTCATTCGGATCTTCTCGGTATTATGCGGCCTCGACGTCAGCGAAACATGGGCTGCCAAACATCATTTTCGGTAAAGTCGGGTTCCTTGTTTATAGTGGTTGTGTGAGCGCGGTACGGTCACCCGAATCAGACTTTAGATTTGCGCCAACCCGCCTCTAGCGCCTCATCCTCCGTACAGAACCATCGCTCGCCGTCTTCTATCCGAATTACGGTTTTGTCGTAGTAACGCTGTCCTGGTACGTGGTAGATCTTCTCTTCGGTTCGCTTCGATATATTGCCCTTAATTTGGCAGGAATCTTCGGCCTGAGTAGTTTGACTGCGGACGTTGGGTAATACTGCGGCGGAAGCAATGAAGGCGGCAAATAATATGATGGAGAGATGTTTCACAGTACGACTCCCGGTCTCTGGCGTTAACTTCGATTAGGAATTTTAATCGCCGGACATAAATTCGAATATTGAGCCGTATCAATATTTTATGCCTATAGCGAAATCCGCTTCATACTACTTGAGCGACCCGGCGTAAGCTGGCGCTCTGAATCCCGCCGCTTCGGCCCGAGCAATAGTTTGAAAGCACTTGTCGCCTTCTTCAGGATTCAGCCTCACTTTCGCATGGTCCCGCCAGCCCTTCACGTGATAAATCTGGTCGCCCTTCCGGTTCACGTTCCCCTTCACCGGACAATCGATATCAGGCAGCTCATTACCGGGTAACCTTACGCCGGCGCGCCAATCCCAAGGCGGAATGAATAAACCCGACCAAAGCCCTATCCTCTCAGCTTTGGCGAGTTCCTCGTCATGAATATACATCCCGCTGTACTTCCGGTAGGCAAGCGCGATACCGTTATCGACCATCAGCTCAGCGATATCGTGTCCCTCTCTTGTACACGTCGCCAGGGCGCGCTCGTAGCGATCTTGCTTCTTCCATGTGCAATGTATATCCGCGTCACCAACGATAAGCTGCAAAGCTTCAGTCGCAGTCTCACCGCACGCCCAGTCTTCGCCCTGCTGAATGCAGGATTGTTTCCCTTCTGGTGCGTCTATTCCGTACAGGCGGATTTCCGTATCAGCGATGCGGATGCTGTCACCGTCGATGACGGTAGCCGGCCCTCTGATTTCCTCCGCCACGGAAACATCGGAAATCAACAATAGTGCAAATATCACTCGTTGCATGTTGGTGTTCTAATTACGTCAAACTCAGCGTACGAAAACTACGGAATATTTTATGCGACTCATAGAGTTAGTCGGGCTTCTGTTCATAACGGCGATTTGGATGGCGGTTGTTATCCCGCTGCCGTGTATTCCGCCGTATTGTGGGCCGCCGGATGCGGAGCCCTTCTCAAACCTTCAAGTGTTTCGCATCTACCTATATTACACATGGCCGCTGGTCATTATGTGGGTAGTCATGGTCGTGATTTGGTTAAAGCGGAGTTCGACATGAGTGAAGAAGACGATATCTCGGGGCTCACCGATCTGCACAAGACGCTGGGCGATGCCTCTGAAGTAATCGCGGCATTCATCGGTGCTGCGCACAGTGGTGAGGTACCGGTCGAAAGTCTGATCGATACAGCAGACAAAACCCTTGCCGACCTCGTGAAGTGGCGCTCGGGATTAAAGGGGTTCCTATCCGTAATGGGCGAGCAGCATCACTGAGACGTGATGGCGGCAACGCGGTACGCCGTGATGATACTGCGCCGGGCACAGACGTATAACGACTCGGCGAACAAGTGGAAGTCGCTGGAATACAATAATCGGGGGACTGTGTAGCGGGAACCGAAACTGGCAACCGCTGGCAGCCGATTCAGTATTCCAATGCGGGGATTGTTTGATCATGACTCAGAAGATTATCTACTTTCCCGCCTACAGCCTCACTCATAATCCGGATCTGGTTCATTGGCACATACTGCTATCCACCATCGATTATCGTCCTGGACAATCGGGATCTCGATGTTTCGCGAGCCACAGAAATCTTGAATGACGCACGTTGAATTAGGTAGGGCCATTAAATCAGTGACTGCTTCCGTGTCACCCAACCATGGCTCGATACTTCGGTCCGAAACATACGTCACCGCAACTGGTAATTGGTCAACGCTACAGTCCCTTAAATCCTGCGCGACTTCCTCCATGGCCGCGGGGACAGCGGCCCAGCCCACCCAGTTATCTCTGCACGTAGGGTGAACGTATCGCGCCACGGTTTCGAAATCGGCTTCCATGTAAGCCTGTACGCCGGCGTTACAGACCCATGTCGCGGTAGACGTATCAACGTCGTGCAACGTACAACTCGCTATTAAAAAGACAAGCGGCACAAGGCGAGACAATGTTGATGAATAATCGGCCATTGAGCCATGCTAATAGCGAAATTCGCTATCGCGTCTGATTTGCGTCAGATTGTTTGGGATGAACCCCGATAAACACCTCGACCTCCTCAACAAATCCGCCATCCAATACCGTTGGGCCATCGCGAATATCGCCGTCGCTGCGGTCTGCCTGTTCCCCGCCACGTACTGCTTTATGAATGGCTACGTCCTGGCCGGTCTGCTAACGCTCGCCGTTAGTGCCTTGGCGGTTTGGAATGCGGATGCGCATAAGAAGCGGGGGGATAGGTTTGCAAGAGGGACGAAGGATTAGCGGGTAAAAATAGACCGCCCGAAGACTGTTCCTGTTAACAGCGTTTGGAGAGTGTTACGCAGCCTTTCTTGTCGTGCTGTAGCCGCCGATACATGCCACGTAGAGGCTTGTGAAGGCGCGAAATGTTGCGTTAGCAGCACCATAGAGGTTTGTCGAACGTGTAGCCCAGCTCTATGAGCAAGAGCGCAAACAACTGACGGGTGTGTTTTGGATGGGGACTCGCTAATCGTTGTCTATCGCGATCACCCCCTTGGCAACGAGTTGGGCCAGCACCGCCTTTTTCACGTCCACTACGATTGTGTTGTTACCGGAGGTCACAGCATATCGATGCATCTTCGTGCCGCCCATGGCGGCCCCGGCGAGCATCCCGAGTGGGCCCAACAATACCCCGCCAGCAATAGCGCCGACCGCCGCTTTCCCCGCGCTTCGTCCCTCTTCCACTTTCTCGAACACCGAGTTATCAAAGGAAAAAGTGATATCGTGATTCTCGGTGCCGAAGAATTTGCTGCGCCGTGCTACAACCGTGAGGCCGTCCTTAGTGAGCTCACATTCGAACTTGCTTAGGACGACATCCGCTTGCTTTTTCTTATCGGAAGTCAGCGCTTTGAGCATCGTTTTGTCGTCCTTGACCAGGACGATGGGTTTCACGGACGTGCCCATCGGCATCCCCTCATGCGGAAAAACGCGTACCCAACTTACCTCTTTGCGTCGCAGCCTTCAAACAGTGGCTCGGGTTGCGCTAGTAGCCAACCGAATTTGTGCGGGTAGGGACAATACCATCGCTGAGTTGTCTAGTGATGCGCTGCTCGTCGTCCGACCTAGTAGTGGCGTTCGCTAAGCAGAAAAACAGACGCTGCTACCCATTCCCCGACCACACAATCCGGATCCCGCAGTCCTTCGAGCCGCACTTGCTGCAGCACAGTCGAGCCTTCACATCCGTAATCGGGAACCCAGCCCCGAGGGCCATCGATAGCTTGAGCAGATTCATCTGCTCCATCCTGCGGCAACTATTGCAGACACCGTAGAGGCGGTAGGACTTCGTTAAGTCGGCAAGGGTGGCTAGGGCGACGGCGGACATTGTCTGATTCTAGTGCTGCCGGAACCAAGGCAAAAAGAAACCCGCCGAAGCGGGTCATTAAGATGAGTTACGGCTTAGATTCTACCCGGTCTGATAATCAATGCGAGCATCCGCTCTTGTTCTTGTATCCCTCACTGGCGAGGATAATTTCACCATTCGATGCTTTTAGCCCAAATCGGTATTCGCCCGCTTTGTCTTTGAAGATTTCAAACTTCCCAGCCATTTCTATCCCCTCGTTCGATCTTTTCTTTTAGTGGCCTCCAGTGTATTGCAAGCGCATGGGGGATGAAATACAAATGATCTCGGGGGAACCAGGAATCAGTTGTTTTGCGCCCCGTCGTCGACATTCGATGACTATACTCAACAGAGAATCGCAAGCCCCTCATGTCTGGCGAAGCCGAAATCGGACTCAAACCCGTCAATCTTCGCGCAGTATTTTACTCGGAAAATTTAGGACAATCGGCTGGATTACTAGGCTCGATCATGAACTCACTGGATGTCTTCGAGATCACGAGAGGGACGCTTGCGGGTGCTGTTCTTAAAGCCGTAGGACTGCGTTTTCGGGGCATCGCGTTAACCGAATCGGGGGTTCTTCTGATCGCGCGGAAGCCACGCGAAGTTCCGTTCATAGAGTTAGCGAGTTCGTTACGAATGGAGCGGGTACTTGGGTTTACTGCCGTCTCCGTACCACTACATGATGGCTCCGAGCTGAAAGTCGCGGGCTTAAAGCGCGCGGACGTTGTGCGTTTCATAAATAACGCGAATGAGGCATGGCGACGATCAATAAGTGAGCTTTTTAATCATGCTCGCGAAGATTTGGACGAACTCGCCGAAGTAGTTGAGCGTTTGGAGATACCTCGGCGTTACCCATCAGCCTGCCTACTGCAACCCTACCAAAAATTAGCCGATGCGCTCGTCGAGCGCCTACCAAAAGTAGCACCGGAAGAACTCGTTTCTTTGGAGCGACGGAAAGTTTGGAATGCGATTTTGGACTTTCAAAAGGGCCCCGAGAAGGCACGAACCGCCGCAATCAAGACATTCATCGATAGAGAGCTGGAATCTATGAAAGGTTTCTTCGACACCATCGAGTCAAATCCTCTAACCCCAGAACAGCGATTAGCCGTGGTCACAGATGAAGATGCTACTTTGGTTCTTGCTGGAGCCGGGTCTGGGAAAACGAGCGTTATCGTCGCCAAAGCTGCCTATCTCATTCATCGAGCGATCCGGCGACCCGAAGAAATCTTACTCATGGCATTCGGCAACGACGCCGCCGAAGAGATGGCGGGCAGGATCAAAGATCTATGCGGAACACGGGTCGATGCCCTCACCTTCCATGCCCTTGGATACGCGATTATCCGAGCGGCCGAAGGTCAAGCACCTGCCCTCGCACCGCATGCGAGTGATGATTTGCAGTTTCGGGCATTACTGCGCGATATCCTAATTAAGGACATCGCCCCAAAGGAAAAACTACGCGCGCTACTTCTTCGGTGGTTTTCGGAGTTCTACGAACCTTACAAAAGCCAATGGGATTTCAAAACTAAGCACGAATACTACCAATATGTTGAGGCTCATGAGCTCAGGACGTTGGGGGGCAATCTTGTCCGCAGCTTCGAAGAATTGGAGATCGCGAACTGGCTTTACCTGAACGGAATTGCCTATGAGTATGAGCCGATTTACGAACACAAGCTTCCGCAGAACGAAAGGACCGCCTATACGCCCGATTTTCGGCTTACGGAAAGTGGCGTATATATCGAGCACTTCGGTATTCGAAAGAGTTCTGGGCCAAACGGGGAAATCCGTTTTACGACTGCCTCGTTCGTCGACCGGACGAGCTACCTGGAAGGAATAGATTGGAAGCGCAAGGTTCACCAAGACAACGGCACGACGTTGATCGAAACATACAGCTACGAGCGTGTTGAGGGTCGCCTGATCGAAGCGCTCCGGGAAAAAATTTCACCGTACACGAACCCTAGCCCCATCCCTTCTGAGAAAATGTTTGAAGCTCTTTCGGAAATGGGGTGCGTAGACGCTTTCACGCAGACACTTAGCACTTTCTTGCGGCACTTCAAAAGCAGCCGGCTAACCATCGACCGATGTCGTGCGCGCGCCGAGGAATATGAAGATACGGCCCGAAGTCTTGCATTCTTACAGATCTTCGAACCCGTCTTCGAAGCCTATGAGTTGCGCCTGGGAGAGCGAATCGATTTTGAAGACATGATCCTCCGCGCCGCGGATCACGTGCAAGCCGGACGTTATCAAAGTTCTTATCGGCATCTCCTAGTTGATGAGTTTCAGGATATTTCAGATGGGAGGGCGCATCTACTTCGTGCGCTCAAGTCCCAACATCCAGACGCCCGCATTTTTGCGGTCGGAGACGATTGGCAGTCTATTTACCGTTTCGCTGGCTCGGACATTCATCTGATGAGACACTTTGGTCGTGAGTTCGGAGGAACTATTGCCGGCTTGAGCGGGATCCACAGCACGGTTGATCTCGGCCGAACCTTTCGTAGCGTAGATAAGCTCGCGCATCCGGCGCGCAACTTCATTCTCAAAAACCCTTCGCAAATCGACAAAAAAGTGATTACCGTCGCGACAACCGAGTCGCCAGCGATCAAGGTCGCCTATTACACCCAAGCTCAAGAGTCGGCCTCGCTAAACGTGGCATTAGAACGTATACAGGATGGTGAGGCGCGCATAGGCAAAACTAGCGTGCTCCTGCTTGGGCGATATCGTTTCGTTCGACCGGGCAATCTCGATGAGATCCGATCACGCTATCCAAACTTATCCATTACCTTTAAGACGGTTCATGCCTCAAAGGGCACGGAAGCAGATCACGTCATCATCTTCCGCGCATCATCCGGCCGTATGGGGTTTCCATCCGAGATTGTTGATGATCCTCTGCTCGACCTGGTTCTTCCTGAACGTGAGCATTTCGCGCATGCAGAGGAACGCCGATTGTTCTATGTGGCGCTAACCCGCGCTCGAAGATCCGTCACTGTATTAGCCGATAGGGAAAGGCCTTCGACTTTCGTTCGTGAAATTATCGAAAATGAGGAATACCAGGCCGTCCAGTTAGGCGGTCTCGGGGTCGCGGAGCACCAATGTGGCACATGTGGCGGGAGAATGCTGCCGCGGCAGCTTTCCAGCGGACGTCTCACTTTCGCGTGCGAACATCGGTTTCTCTGCGGAGAGACGCTTCGATCTTGCCCCGTTTGCGACTGCGATTTACCAGTCAAGAAAAGCTTGAGTGCGGCAGCGTTGATCTGTAGTTGCGGGGCTCAGTTTCCCGCCTGCCCGGACTGTAATTACGGTTGGTTTGTTGAACGGAAAGGCCGATACGGCACATTTTTTGGCTGCGTGAGATTCCCGTCCTGTAGGGGATCGAAGTAGATACCGACGCGGAGTAAAATCTTAGCGCTCTCGATGTCGTTCGGCGCGGAACGTTCCTTCCTTGGGTGAGATGAGCGGCGTCCGAAATGATGCTTGTGGTTCGCATAGGAGGAGTCAGCGTTCAGGTACTGATGTGAAAATGGTACAACTTTTTCTAACGAGCATTAATCGTAGTATTGATCTGGTCGGAAAATTATATTTTCCGGCGCATGCGCTCGATGTACGTCTGACTTGCGAACTCTGCGTCTGCTCTTTCAACTTCGACAGGCCATCGGCCTTATCGACTCGCACGTCTGAAATTGCACTCATTCCACTAGAAACATAGAGGAACCACAAATCCTCTTTTTAACTTTCCGGGCCAAGGAGAGTTTATTAGGAGGGACGCCGTAGTATCGAAAGCGAGAGCTCGAATCAGCTGAAAAAACCTAAACTTGAGTTTACAGAATTGAATTGTAGCTTTAATCTGGACACACAAAATTTCGGTGCCGAATTAATATAGATACACCGAGTAACCGGAGAAATACGCATGATTTTCCAGGTAGATTGCTTTGCCGGACGGGCAGGTACTGAAGAACACAGGCTTTTTAAATGTCACGACGACACCTGGGAAAGCATGCTTGAACTCGCAAGGCAGTTCGGCTGGGACCCTCAAGGCACGACGCTGGACGAACAATCTCTCAAGGGGCACGAAAGGGCAGCACGGGAAAGAAACGAACCGCTCAACTTAGATGCGTTTGTGCCTGATTACAGTCCTTACGGATGGGATGCCGTTAAGCGAGTTTCCGCAGATGATGCGCTTAATCTTGCCGATGCACTAGAGAACGCTGTAGAAAACAATACGTTCCCGATGCCAAAAAAACGGCCGATGATAATTAGTGAAGGTGCATCACAAGACGAGCATGCCAGGATCAATCAGTTTGCCAATGAAAAACTTATTACAGAATTTATCGAGTTCTTGAAAAAGGGTGAATTTGGTTTTTGCTATGATGATTGAGGCGTTACGCATTAGCCCTAATATCACGCTCTTTGAGTTCACGAACACTACGGCCACTTAGCCAGACGTTGCTTGGCATCCGCCCGATTGTCGGTTCAAGTCGAAACGTCATTTTGATCCTGCCCGCCGTCGATGGACACCCTGGTAAGCGGATAATATTCGCAACAGAGGTGAACCATGACAAGACAAACGAAAGAAAAGAAGCAGGCTCGAAAACAGCATTCTCAGGCATTCAAGGATGAGGCGCTGGGGCTGGCCGAAAAGGTCGGCGTAGCGCAAGCCGCGCGCGACCTCGGCCTTCACGATTCTCAGCTCTACGATTGGCGCCAGAAATCGCGTCAGCAGCGCTCTCAGAGTGAGATCGAACAGACGCAGGCGACTGAGATTGCCCGGCTGAAACGCCAGATGGCTGAGCAAGCGGAGGAGCTAGCCATATTAAAAAAAGCGGCGACGTACTTCGCAAAGAACCTGACGTGAAGTACGTGTTTATGGATGGGCATACCGGGTTGTTCAAGGTGACGACGATGAGTCGGGTGCTACAGGTATCGCGCAGTGGTTTCTATGCGTGGCGCAATCGCCAGCGCCAACCCTCTGCTCGAGAGCAACGCCGGGCGCATCTGGATGCGTCAGTCAAGACAGCTTTCGAGGCGAGTAAGGGCCGCTCAGGCTCTCCGAGGCTAACCTTGGATCTGGCGGATGCCGACGTGAAACATGATCGTAAAACCGTCGCCAACAGCATGCGCCGCCAGGGGCTTCGGGCTAAGGCGGCCAAGAAGTTCAAGGCCACAACGAACTCGAAACACAACCTTCCTGTGGCGCCCAATCTTCTACAGCAGGATTTCACAGCTACGGTGCCGAACCAGAAATGGGTCGGTGACATAACGTACTTGTGGACTGACGAAGGCTGGCTCGGTAATCCCCCCTGGAAATAATCGCGCTCATAAGTAGAATTTTCTAATGAGAAAGGAGTTCTACGATGAAGACGCCGAAATATTCGGAAAGCAAGATATTTCAAATCCTTAAGGAGGCCGAATCGGGCGTTGCGGTGCCCGAGCTGTGCCGCAAGCATGGCATGAGCAGCGCGAGCTTCTACAAATGGCGCTCGAAGTACGGCGGGATGGACGGTTCGAGTATGAAGCGATTGAAGGAACTCGAGGACGATGACGTACAGGACGCACTAATGTCGCGGGCGCAGGATGCGCAGGAGCGACTAACCGTCGTTTGAAAAAGATGTATGCGGAATCTCAGATGGATGCGGAAATCCTGAAGGATGCGCTGGCGGGAAAGTACTGAAGCCATCTCGACGCAAAGAGATGGCCCAGAAGGTCGTTGAGACAAA
>Ga0315338_1000361_pt1 | contig 119009 bp, 94 predicted proteins | sample ASW8metaG_FD_204518 | JGI IMG/M metagenome (GOLD analysis project Ga0315338, IMG submission 204518) | Ammonia-oxidizing marine archaeal communities from Monterey Bay, California, United States - ASW #8 | ecosystem: Environmental > Aquatic > Marine > Coastal | place: USA: California | collected...
CGAAGCGTCGCATAAAGTTCACATCACCCTCGGGATAATCGGTTGTCCATCCGGTACCCAGCGGTTCGCCGCGCACACTCGTGTACTGGATTCGGGCAAAGGCGAAGGAACTATCAATCGGTGCCTTAGGATCGGGATACCGGGCTGGGGTACGCCATCCGCCACGACGCCAATATTGTTCGGTGGTTTTAGGCGAGGAAAGCTCAGCAACCGGTGCCGTTAGCGCGTCGGTGCCGACGTCTTCAATCAGTGGCGTTGAACCAACCAGAGCTTCTTTTATGGTTGGTATATCTCCGAGCACCAGGGTGAATCCGCTGGCGAGAAGAATAAAACATAGCTTTAGGGCCATGATATGCATCAAAACTAGTCTATCGGTTCGCTGCTTTCAGGACACCCAAACCTGCGACCAACTGGGGTTTTGATGGTAGCTTTTTGAGGTGGTCCAAGACTGGGAAAAAGGGAGTCCAACCTGATGAAGCAACTCGGTTTAGTTTTCACGATAGTTTTTGCCACGGTTGCCATGGCATCCGTGACACTCGATTCCACGGCTGTTTACGCTGTCCAAGGCCAGCGGAGCAACGTTGCTGACGATTCCAAACCTCTCCCGCTTGAGGAAAGTCGTACGTTTCACCTCGAGACTGACGAGGCGTCGTGGATTTCACTCGACGTCAGCCCGGACGGGGAATGGATCGTCTTCGATGTTCTCGGAGATTTGTACTTACTGCCATTCTCCGGTGGTGAGGCGCAGCGCATCACTTCAGGTATGGAGTTTGACTCGCAGCCGAGGTTTTCTCCAGACGGTCGCCTAGTGCTATTCATTTCGGATGAACAGGGGGGAGAAAACCTGCACATCCTCGACCTGGACGAACAGGACGAGGAGGGTGAGTACGCGATCCGCGCACTGACTAAGGGGCGTGACAATTCCTATTCTTCGCCAGAATGGGTCCCTGATGGCGAATACGTGGTCGCTTCGAAGTCCTTCGGTCGTCGCGGCAAACTCTGGATGTGGCACGTCGACGGTGGCTCGGGCATCCAGCTGATCGAAGAGCCGGCTGCGGTCAAAACGATTGGCGCTGCCTTCGGGCCAGACGATCGCTATATCTGGTTTGCTCGTCGCAGCGGTGACTGGGACTACAACGCCATATTTCCTCAGTATCAGATCTTTTACTACGACCGTGAAACAGGGGAGCAAGTAACACGCACGTCGCGCTATGGTTCAGCGGTTCGCCCCACGTTGTCGCCCGATGGCAAGTGGCTTGCCTACGCGACCCGCTTTGAGACCGAGACTGGCCTACGGCTGCGGGACCTTGAAACTGGGGATGAACGATGGTTGATGTATCCCGTGCAGCGTGACGACCAGGAAGCGATGGCGACTCGCGACGCCTTCCCGGGGATGTCGTTCACGCCCGACTCCACTGCGGTGCTCACCACTTACGACGGCAAGATCTGGCGTGTTCCGATCGATGGGTCTGGTCCTTCGATAATTCCGTTCCATGTCGAGGCCGACGTCTCGTACGGTCCCGAAGTCTTTTTCGAGTACCCGGTTTCTGACGATCCCACGTTTGCAATTACACAAATTCGGGACGCTGTGCCATCTCCGGATGACACCAAACTAGCCTTCGTCGGCCTCGACCACCTGTATGTCATGGACTGGCCAAATGGGGAACCGCGTCGTGTCACCGGCAACTCGGGTGATGTGATCGAAGCGCAGCCCACCTGGTCTCCCGACAGCCGGTCAATTGCATACGTGACTTGGTCATTCGAAGAGAAAGGCGCTATTTACCAGGCAGCGGTGGACGGTGGAGACCCGGTCAAGCTGACTACTCAGAGTGGCATTTTCCAGAACCCAATATGGTCCCCCGACGGTGACCGGATCGTAGCGATTCGTGGTCCAGCCACCAACTTCGAGGATGCCACGGGCACGCGCGCCTTCGGCGCGTCGGTCGATTTGGTATGGATCCCGGCGACTGGTGGGGCTTGGGAGCTGATCGCGCCGACCGAAGGGCGTACCAACCCCCATTTCGGTTCTGATGCAGAGCGTATTTACCTGAACGGAGGCGGAGAACTGATCTCAATCCGGTGGGATGGCACGGATCAGAAGTCGCACTTGACGGTACGTGGCAGGGCAGCCCCTGGTTCAGAAAATGCCCCCCGCGCCGGGTGGATGCGGATGGCACCGGTTGGTAGTAAGGCTCTTGCCCAAGTTGGTGACGACCTTTACGTGGTGACGGTGCCGCGGGTTGGTGGCGAAACACCGTCTGTGTCGGTCGCCAATCCTGCCAATGCTGTTGTACCAGTGCGGCGCCTAACCGATATTGGTGCCCAATTCCCTTCTTGGGGGCACGATGGCAACACGGTGCAATGGTCAATCGGTAACGCCCACTTTGTCTACGACCTCGCAGCCGCCCAAGCAGCGGAATTGGAGGCTGAGGCATTGGCCGAGGAGGAATCCGAAACGGCTGATGAAGTACTGGACGAAGAGGCCGAGCAAGAGGAAGAAGAGCCCGCCTACAGGCCTTTTGAGGAACGCATCATCGTTGAGGTGGAGCGTGATATCCCAACTGGTACCGTGGCGCTGAGAGGCGCTACCGTTATCACGATGCGGGGTGACGAAATCATTCCAAATGCCGACATTGTGGTGGAAAACAACCGTATCGTGGCCGTCGGTCAGCGAGGCCAGGTCGACATTCCCGCCGGTGCCGATGAGGTAGATGTTTCGGGCAAGACAATCGGGCCGGGCTTTGTCGATACGCATGCGCATATGCGTCCAGCATGGGGATTGCACAAGAGCCAGGCGTGGATGTTCCTTGCGAACCTTGCTTACGGCGTAACCACGACCCGTGACCCGCAGACGGCTACCACCGATGTGCTCACGTACGCTGACCGGGTTACCGCCGGGATGACCCTCGGGCCGCGAATCTACTCGACGGGTCCCGGGGTATTTTCCGGCGAGGGCATCCGCAGTCAGGAACATGCCTCCGACGTGCTCAAACGTTACAGCGAGTACTACCGGACCCAGACAATCAAAATGTATATGGCCGGTAATCGCCAGCAGCGCCAGTGGATTATCACCGCAGCACGCGAGCAGGAGCTAATGCCTACCACCGAGGGTGGCCTCGACTTCAAGTACAACCTTGAAATGATGATTGACGGTTACCCGGGACAGGAGCATTCATTTCCGATCACGCCGCTATATAAAGACGTAGTGGAATTTGTTGCTCATACCGGGATGTTTTACACACCTACGATGCTGGTCGCCTATGGTGGGCCGTGGGCAGAGAATTACTTTTACGCGCGTGAGAATGTCTACCACGACGAGAAGTTGCAAAGTTTCACCCCCTACGAAGAACTTGCTAGCAAGGCGCGCCGCCGCGGTGACGGCTGGTTCATGGAAGAGGAGTACAATTTTCCTCGTCTTGCCAAAGTCGTCTCTGACATTGTCAACGCCGGTGGAAAGGCTGGCGTTGGCAGCCATGGTCAGCTACAGGGCCTTGGCTACCACTGGGAGCTATGGGCCATGCAGTCGGGTGGTCTGACGGAGCATCAGGCTCTGAGGGTGGCAACGTTGTTTGGTGCGGAGGCCATAGGTGTTCAAAACGACGTCGGTTCCATTGAACCCGGCAAGCTAGCCGATTTGGTGGTCTTCGAGCAGAGCCCGCTTGATGGTATGCGCAATACCAACACGATCCAGATGGTGATGAAAAACGGCCGCTTGTACGACGGCGACTCTCTCGAAGAGATTTGGCCGCGGCAGCGTGAGTTGGGCCCAGTTTATGGACTCGGTGATCGGCCGGTGAGGAGCGGTGGTGGGTCGTAGCAAGTCAGTAACATCATCCGCTGCGGTGCCGTTTGCGATCTACTTTATGGCGATGCCTGTGATCGTTGTTTTATTGCCTTGGTTCGCATGTGCTGCTCCTGTACCCCAAGGCAGGGTGAACTTGGTCGGAGACCATGCGATCGAATTTCCGGCTACGGTTAGCGTCGCAGCGTTCGATGGCGAATTCGACATGGCCAGCTACCATTTCCTGGTATGGGTAGACGGCCGTGCTTCTGACCGTGCGCTGCTAACGGCCCATGTCAGTGACATCGAAGTACTCGACGCACTCGAGGGATTCGGTGTCATCCCGGGTAATGCTGTGGGAATTGAGGCCTGGGACAACCGGTATAGTCGCGAATCATCAGCCGCCGACACTGTTATCGAGGGCCCGCGGGCACAGATTACGGTGCATGTTCCGGATCGTGACGAACCCTTGACTCTGGACGATATCTTGATCGATCCTGGCGGTCGCGGCTTTGATATGCGCTTCGGTGGGCACCGCGACAATATCCCCAAATGGCTGTCGGGCTGTGTTGTGTGTTTGTATTCATGCCCGGGAAGCAAAATCGGCAACGCTGCCTACACGGTGCGCGATCACGTCGATCAGACGACCCGTTTCGGTGTGCGCCCTGGCGTGTTGCCCGACGATGGCACAGAGGTCACGGTTCGGATCGAGCTTCTCGGCCCACGTGGCTGATCGGAGCACCTTGCCGCATTTCTAGTTGATCAGGAGCCGATTTCTTCTGTGCGCCCGATGCCACCGGTTTGCCTCTTTTGCAGCAAAAGGCAGGCAAAACCTGGTAGGAAGGCGACGAACCAGGACGCGAAGTTCAGCGCGTAGTCTGGATTCCTGGTTTGTCCGCCGAGCCAGATCGGATAGACGGCTAAGTAAAACGCCGTTCCGGAAAGGAGTGCGGCCGCAGTACCCCGGCCAAAAGTCACCGAGAGAGGCTCGGTGGAGTCTTGGACCCAACGATTCAAAAAGGCAGTCAAGATCCAGAGGCCCATCCAGGCAACAAGCATCGCCCACCAGCCGATCAAAGGAAACATTGCGTAGAATGCGGCGGCACCACCCAGACCAGCCAACAGCTCGCCGATGGCTGCAACTGTCAGCAGCTGGCCGTAGTCGGAGACATCCCGGTCACGCGCTGTTAGGGCGGCGAGCACAAGACCTAGGGCCATAAACAATAGGGCCCCATGGATGAGACCGAAAATGGCACGATGTTCTGGAACCCACAGAGCCCAGATGAGGTCGGCGAGGGTACTGGCTGCGGCCAGTAGCAGCGCTGCAATCAGCGTGTTGGCAAAGCCTGTGAAGTCTCGCATGGTGCCGAAAGTATCTCTGTTCCCTCCTGTGAGTACCAGCTTCCGTGCAGATTGGGCCTGAATAGATTTCAGCCTAGTTAGGTTAGGCTTTCGATCGCAGCCGATGAATATGGGTATTGTGAGTTACACGCAGCAACGATCAAGATCCACTGCGCAGTGTTGAAGTTCAGTGGATGCCTACCTGCCCCTTGATCGATTCGAGGAGTGCCGGTGAGTTATACCCAACGCCGTCCTTAAACACGATCGTGACGTTCTTGATCACAGTTGGATTGGCGGCAAGATCACCTTTGAGGAGGACCATCTCGGCTAGTTTGCCGATCTCAATGCTGCCGATCTCATCGTAGATATCCAGAATCTTGGCCCCATTGGCGCTCATGATCTGTATGACTTCCTCCGGAGCAAAATCCGCCTCGCGAAGTAGCTCGAAGTTGCGTTGATCTCCAAATCCCGGTAGAGCCGCGCCGTATCCTGTCGGGTCGACGCCCGCTGCAAGTGTGCCGCCCGCGCGCACGAACGCAGCCTCATACTCAAGCGCCTTCTGGAACATCTCAGGTGGGAAGCCGATGCTGGCGTTCTCCGGAGCGTTCACGTAGCGATTGTTCTCGGCCTCGACCGCCATGGCTATCTCGGGAGCGAGCATCTCGAGGACACGAGGTTCCACCGGTGGCCGACCATGGACGAAGTTCTCGTACACGGCCAGCGTCGAGGTCATACCGACGCCGCTAGCGATCATCTCTCGGAAAGTTGTCTGAACCTCTTCCGAGTCCATGTCGATGTCAAGATATGCCGAGCCGATGCCAACACATTGGTCCGGCTGCTTATCCGACATGTAGTCAGTGTTGGTGAGCAGGCCGTGTTCGAGTTGGTCGATGCCGAGTGAAACCGCCTCGCGAAACGTTACGGAACACAGGTGGGCCGTAACTTTAATACCGTTCTTGTGAGCCTCATCGATCGCTGCACCCAGTTCCTCACGACTAATTTGAGTATAGGCCTTGAACCAACTGACGCCTTCCTCGGCCCAGTAACGCACGATGCGACGGGCGTCCTCCTCGCCATTGAGTTGTGCCATCGACATGGAGCCACGTTGTCCGGTCAAGTAGGGTCCTGTCACGAAAATGCGCGGTCCGATACGCCGACCGGTGTCGATGGCGGCCTTGAGGTTGAGTTCCTCGTATGGCGCACGGGCACCAGTGGTGCGGATTGTGGTCACCCCTGAAGCGAGATACATAATCGGCCCAGTCGTGCTGAGCTGAGCAGCCCGGCCACCGGCGGCGGTGTAGTAGCTGTGGTTGTGGAGGCCAATGAGACCCGGAATCAGGGTGTGCCCGCTGCCATCAACGACCTCAGCGTCGGCTGACAGTTGCACACGGCCAGACGGACCAATATTGGCAATTCGTCCGTTTCGAATTACGACGGTCTGGTTTTCGAGTGGCGCTCCGCCGGTGCCATCGATGACTTTGACGTCAGTGATAGCAATCTCAGCCCCTTCGATAGCGACAAAGGCCTCGCGACTGGCCTCCTGAGCCGCATCCTCGGCAATGCCACCGGCATTTTGATTGGCCTCCTGAGCGGCCACTTTGCCAACCGCACTGCCCACTGTGGTAATCACGAGAGCGATCCCGACGATTGATAAGAACAAAGGCGTACGGCGGGCCCTACGAATCGAGCTCATCATTAGTTCATTCCTCCCTGTGGGGCATTTGGTAATACCTCAAAGACAAACTTCATTCCAGATTCGAGATGCTCCGCGATGTGGCAGTGAACCATCCATCGGCCTGGGTTCGATATTTCTAGCAGGATGTCAGTGGTTGTGCCGGTAGGTAAAAGGACTGTGTCTTTCCATACTAGGTTGTTGTTGCGAACCCCATCCTGATCGAGCACCAGAAATCGTTGACCATGGATGTGGAGTGGGTGTTGCATGGCGTGCCAAGCGTCCCGGTTGTTGACCAGACGAATCTTGACAACGTCGCCCACCTGAAAATTCCAATCAATGTCCATGTTTTCAGCCCCGGTCACCGAATCGCGCAGCAGCCAGGTCACCTCGTTGCTAGTAGTTAGCCAGTTCATGATAGGCATTGTTCCGCTCCACTCAACTGGGTTGAAATAAATCCAGTCGTAGAGCATTACTTGCTCGACTGGCAGCGGCAGGTTGGCGACCCCAAGAGTCAGGGTCAATTCCAGATCAATCGGATTACCGAAGTGGTCACGGTAGTCGTCGATATCGCCAATAACGTCGGCGTTCTGGCGTAAGACATCAAATGCGGGGCCATGATTTGCGGACGTGATACGTTCCGCGACGCGGACAACTCCCAAGGTGTCGATTTCAGGAAAGAATGTACCGAAACGATGGTTGATTGCTTGCACCTGGTTGTTGACATGGAACTTGCCAGGCTTGTCGAAACGTACCTCAACGACGTAACGCTCTGCCGGAGCGATGACCATGCTCTGGACTAATTGTTCCCGTTCGAACTTGCCGACGTCGGAACCTACAACCTTCATTGCTAACGGGGTATCCGGTACGCGTTGCATCGCGCCGTTAGCAGTGTATTCAGCACGTGAGTCTCGCAGTGGCCCTTCCTCTTGTTGGAAGGAGATGTTGAACGTGCGGGTGTTTGAGGCGTTGGTGAAATAGAAGCGGACTACCTCTCCACGGGCAACATCGAGCTCATAAAGCGGTTCGCCATTTACCAGAAATTCGTTGCCAAAACGCCCCATTAGCATGTAATTAGCGGATTCTTGGCCGAACCAGACGTTTTCACCCTGCGAGTTGATGAGGAAATCATCGAGGATAAGGATCTCTTCCTTGTTGACCGGGCTGTAGTAACCGGCTGGACGTGGATCGACCAGAAGGTTTCCGTAGAGGCCGAGCTCCTGCATGATGTCTTCCCGATGGTGTGGGTGGTACCAGTAGATCCCGGCATCGGGGAAGTAGATCTGGTAGCGGAAGGTCCCATTCTGTTCTACTGGGTCCTGTGTCAATCCCGGCACACCGTCGAAGCGATTGTCGAGGCGGACGCCGTGCCAGTGCACCGCTGTGGGGATAAGCGTCTTGTTGGTGAAGTTAATGAAGACAGTTGATTTTTCATCGACGCGAATCATCGGGCCAGGAAGCTGCCCGTTAAAAGCCATCATTAGGGTCTCGAAGCCATCGCCCAACGAGCGGCGCACCAGAGAAGCCTCAAGGTCAAGCGTGCCGCCATCGGGCAAACGCACAACCTGACTTGGTTGGGCCTCCGGGAGATTGTCCAACTGCTTGTCCGTCAGAGCCGCCGAGGAGAGTTTTTCTACCTGTGGTGCCAGCCCCATCATCCCCGGCAGCATCGGGACGAGAGGATGCGTCGGCGGCATAGGCCAGCCCCACGGGGTTTCGTCAGTCTTGATCGTGCCTTGCGAAGTCCTCTCTTGTTCGACTGGCTGCTCCCTTGCACCGCTGCCTCGGTTCATTGGCCCCATGACTGCCGAGGGTGCTTGTGTCATCAAATCATGCGGGTCCATGAACAGACTTGGGGAGCGACCACGAAGGATTAGTCGTCCGTTACGGTTTTCGACGTTAGCCGAAGTTTCAGCAGTGATCAGGACTAAGAATTTGTTAAATTCGATCCGGCCCAAGGAGTTGACACCATTGTCCACCTCGCCGAGCTTGATCACGGGCTCGAAAAACGGTGTTGTTGCCCAAGCAACATAAGCCGAGTATGGGCCGAGAGAGGTTGGGTCCGGCAGTCCTTCGATGTGTGCGGTTAGCTGATGGACATGGTGCCCGGCTGGTGTGACTGCAATACCGAATGGTGATGTCACACGACCCAGATCAACAGAGCCATTAGCGCCTTCAACCTCCGGTACTGCATGCAGATCGAGGCAGTAGAGGTCACTGGCGTTGCGTTTAGCGCAGGGTCCGTTAGGTGCTACACGGCGTTGTCTGGGTTGTTCCTGAGCGACCAGGTTTGACGAGAGACCCTCGAGTGTAGTCGCCTTTGCCCCATTCGTCCCCGCAGTGGCAATGATCGCAATAAAACTGGCGGCCATTAGCCGGTTAGAGGCCCGTACTTTCATTCTTGTCCCTGTCTCGAAAACCTTGTTGTACGGCGCCCGAAGGAGTTTCTCGACACTCTAAAGTGCCTATATCCGCAAAGCGCCCGGGTTGCCACTCTCAATCAAGAAGGAGGCACGCGTCGAGATCGGAGAGTCTGGCTGGCTGACATATTCCAAGACTCGATAATTAGCCTTCAACTGAGAAGGAGATAGCTCGCATGTCACGTAGCCCCTTTGGCCATTGAAGAATTTCACGAACGGGTTTTCCGACAATATTCCCGCGGTGGTTTCGCGGGTGTCAGAACCGTTCCCACTCGAACTAATTGAGGTCCCCACTAGCTCAGTGGCGATGCTAGCCGACCCTGGATCTGCGAAATCTGCCTTGATGTCGTTGACCCAGTTCGAGTGGATATCACCAGTGAGAACCACCGGGTTGCTGGGCTGTTCGGTTGCCAGGAAGTCGACTAGCCGATTGCGTGCGGCATCATAGCCGCTCCACTGGTCCATACTGAGGCTTTCACCATCCCCAGCCGAGTGGTCCACTGGGGCCACCATGACTTGTTGGGGGATTATGTTCCAATTGGTACTGGAGGATTGAAGTGCGTTGAACAGCCAGCTCTCCTGGGCTGCTCCCATGAGGGTGGCTGCTTCGTCAAATACCGCCGGGCAAGCTGGGCCACGCTCGTCATTACAGGCTTGGTTGGTGCGGTATTGGCGAGTATCGAGCACGAAGAACCCAGCGAGCTGACCGTAGGACAAACTGCGATACAACCGCATGTCGGGGCCTTGAGGTAGCGAGGCGCGTCTCAGGGGCATGTGTTCGTAGTAAGCCTGGTAGGCGTTAGCTCGACGGAGCAGGAATCTATCTACGGGATCACCTCGTTCCGAGATGTCACCCGCATAGTTATTGTCCACCTCGTGGTCATCCCAGGTGACGACGAACGGCGCCGCGGCATGGATTGCCTGGAGATCGGGATCAGATTTGTACAAACCGTAGCGATTTCGATAATCCTCTAGTGTCTCAATCTCACGGTAGGTGTGCATGCGCACACGATCCTCGTTTCCCGCGTATTCATAAATGTAGTCGCCGAGATGGAAGACGACGTCGAGATCTTCCTCGACCATATGTCGAAATGCGGTGAAGTAGCCTTGTTCGTAGTGGTTGCACGAGCAGAATCCAAACCGAAGCCGATTGTTGACGGACGTTGGTGTGGGCGTTGTTCGGGTTCGTCCGACCTGGCTGTATTCACTGCCTGAACGAAATTGATAGAAATACCATCGATCCGGCTCTAGGCCCTGGGCTTCCACGTGTACGGAGTGCCCTAATTCGGGTGTAGCGATTTCAGTGCCACGCAGGATCGTATTGCCCATTGATTCATCGTCGGCGATTGACCAATCCACTTCCATTGGTGCCGTTGGCATTCCTCCACCCCGCAGAGGGTCGGGGGCAAGACGAGTCCAAAGTACGACGCTATCCGCTGTTGGGTCACCCGAGGCAACACCCAAGGTGAAGGGAAAAGAAGCGAAGCGAGGTGGAGCCAGGCGGCCAATGGCTCGGGCCATGGGCAGTTTGAAGGCCGGAAGAGCCCACGCCGCCGCCGTTCCCATCAGGAGTTTCCTTCGGTTGAACATGTCCCGTGCCTCCTGTATCTAGCGGCTAAACTTGGTGGCGAAAGTCTCTATGGTGCTGTCCCGCGGAGCAAGGTGGTGACGATGCTCTCGTACCCGCGGCGGGCAAGAGAGAGTTGGTCGATCTCGATGAATTCATCAACCACGTGGGCGTGCTGCTCGGTCGACGGCCCGAAACCTATCGTTGGAACACCAGCTGTTCCGGCGCTGTAGGCGCCATTGGTACAAAACTGATAGCTCGCCAAGCCTGGTTCAAGACCAGCGCTGCGGAGGCCGCGAAGGCCTTCTTGAACCAGCAAATGGTCTTCGTCGAGTTTCCAGGACGGAAACCATTTAGGTTCGACCCAGTGTGTCCCGGTGTAGGTCCTGTAGTCGGTCATTGCTAATTCGACCATAGTGTCGGGTGCTTTGGCCCGGGCGCAGGCTTCAACGAGTTCAGCCTTAATAGCGTCATGCTCTTCGCCGGGCAACAGTCGACGCTCATAGGTTGTGCGACAGCCACTGGGGACCACCGAGTGTGCCGGATACGGGATAGAGATGATATCGGTCAAACACATGGTGCCTCGACCGATGAACTGGTGCTCTGGCATTGGGATTTTCTCCATTTCGCCAATGACTGCTGCCATGCGGTGTACGGCGTTGATACCTGCACCAGGGTCCGAAGCGTGTGCTGGCTCACCTACGGTTTCGATGGTGAACTCTGCCCGGCCCCGACCAGCGCGTACGAGGTTAAGGTTGGAGGCTTCCCCGATGACTACGAAGTCGGGGGTGTGTCGATCCATCACCGTGCGCAAAGCTGCCCCTTCGATGCTTTCTTCACCGACCGATGCCGAGACAATGACGGTCCCTGCCAAATTAGCGCGGTCAAGTCCGCCGGCGGCATGGATCATGGCTGCCAAGGCTCCTTTCATGTCGGAACTACCTCGCCCCCAGATGCAACCGTTGTCTATCTCCGCAGCGAACGGTTGGTGGACCCAGGCATTTACAGGAACCACATCTACGGTGTCCATGTGTGCGTCGAGTAGAATCCTCGGGCCGCCATGAAGGCCGCGTACAATTCCTACTGCGTTGCCGACTTTGTCGATCTCAACATGGTCGAAGAGCAAGCGCCCCATTTCTTGACAGACGCATTCAGCGACGGCGCGTTCGTTACCCAGGATGCTTTCCATGCGAACGAGTGCGCAGGTTAAGTCGATGAGTGACTGATCGTTATTTGTTGTCTCTGATGGCACTGCGTTCTCCTGAGTATCAATGAGCCAATCTAACAACAACGTGCTGCGAAGTTCCCGGGGTTGGCAGAACTCCCTGCCAGCAGGCTGTTTAGTGACTCTTGCCCAACGTACCATCTCGATGATTCCCTGACAGGTATTGAATTGTTCTCTGTGTCATCCATGGAGGGGTATCCGACAAGGTGCACCACTTGTTACCCTCTTGTCCCGATAGCCGGTACGCAGGCCTAATACCGGTAGAACTCTTCAATCTTTGAAGGGTGATGGTGCACTCGAAGATGAGTATCAGGGGAATGATTGCGCTTGCGAGAACGCAGAGGTGGGAACGGCATATAGTCGTCGTGATCGCTGTTGCCTGTGCCTTTCTTCTTTGCTCCGATGCTACGGCACAGAGCTTGCGGGGGAGTGGTGCCTCGTTGGACCGCCAGAACCGTCAGGCCGTGCATCACGATTACAGCTATCTGGGAAACGCTAGTGAAGTACAGCGGTTTGTTGAAGCTGGCCTTCTTGTTCCGGTGCACGAAACTGCAGACTATTGGCTCAAGCAGGTTTCATTTCCAGTAGCACGCCCCGCGGTCAAACTTTTCATCCAGAGGCTTGGGAGCCAGTATCGGGCAGCTTGCGGGGAACGGTTGGTGGTTACCAGTTTGACGCGGCCAGTTGCCAACCAGCCAAGCAACGCATCACGCCGCTCGGTTCATCCAACCGGAATGGCTCTCGATTTGAGACGTCCGTATCCAGGACCTTGTCGTACCTGGCTCGAGGACACCCTATTGTTTCTTGAGGGACAAGGCATGCTTGAGGCAACGCGTGAAACAAACCCGTCCCACTATCACATCGCTCTGTACTCGGAACCGTATTTAGCCTATGTCTCGCGTTTAACCACCCGGCCAGTTGAAGAAATCGTTTCTCTGGTGAACACCGAAGCGACCTACAGAGTTAAACGTAGAGATACTCTCTGGGACATCTCGCGCCGCTACGAAACCACACCGGAGGCCATCCAGCGGGCAAACGGACTGCGTACGGCCAATATTTATCCGGGGCAACTCTTGAAGATTCCTATCGGTCAACGCTGACCTCCAGGAACCCATTTCCAGCATGTCACAGTGATGCCCCCCACGTTTATTTGGAGATGATGTGGCCATCGTGTTGTACGAAATTGTTGTTTATTCTTCCGAACGCCGGTAGATTTTCTCCAGTCCTATGACCTTAGATGCTTTCCAGGAGGCAGTAGCCATGCGTATGAAGACCGGTATCTTTGCGGCGTTAGTGATCGCTGTGATTGCCCAAGCTGGACAACCGCAAATTGCTGCGGGCCAGGCTCGCCAATCGGTTCCGCCAGAATTTTTCGAGGCTTTGCAGTATCGCATGGTCGGCCCGTCTCGTGGCGGCCGGGTCACAACAGTAGCGGGACACCGAGCCCAGCCCTCAACGTTCTATATGGGTGCAACAGGCGGCGGCGTTTGGAAGACCGTCGATTGGGGGCAGACTTGGCGGCCGATTTCTGACGAGTACTTCGCTACCCCTTCGATCGGTTCAATTGCGGTGGCTGAGTCGGACCCGAATGTAATCTACGTTTCCACCGGTTCGGATGGTTTGCGCAGTAATGTGATTATCGGCAAAGGTGTTTACAAATCCACGGATGCGGGAAGCACATGGGATCACATTGGTCTTGAGGACACAGGGAACTCTGGGGCCGTACTGATCCATCCACAAAATCCGGACATTGTTTACGTTGCGGCAATCGGTAACCCGTTTGCGGCAAACCCGGAGCGTGGCGTGTATCGAACGATAGACGGTGGTGATTCATGGGAGCAGGTGCTGTTTGTATCTGATACGACCGGTGCCGTTGACCTCGAATTCGTCCCAGGAAATCCCGACGAGATCTATGCCTCGATGTGGCTTGCAGAGCGGAAGCCGTGGACCATCATCTCTGGTGGTTACGAGGGCGGTGTCTACAAGTCCTCGGATGGAGGTGATACATGGGTTCATTTACAGGACGGTTTGCCAAATGGGCTGCGTGGCAAGTCAGACCTTGCGGTTTCCAGCGCGGATCCAGATCGTGTCTATGTTTTGATAGAAGCCCCGGGTGAATCGGGTGGTGTATATCGTTCCGACGATCGCGGTGCTAGCTGGTACCAGGTCAGCGACTACCAGCCGATTCGCAACCGGCCTTTCTACTACACCAACTTAGTTGCACACCCGACCAACCCGGACATTCTTTGGGGGATGGCGGAAGGTTATAGCCGGTCCAACGATGGTGGTCGCACTTGGGGCTCCGGTGGGCGCACGCCACACGGTGATAATCACGACCTTTGGATCAATCCCGATGACCCGAGCATCATGATCCAGAGCAACGATGGCGGGGCCAACGTGACCCGCGATGGTGGCCAGACTTGGTCAACGCAACACAATCAGCCGACTGCCGAGCTTTATCAAGTCGATGTTTCCGACGATTTTCCTTACCGCCTCTATGCTGGCCAGCAGGACAACTCGACAATTTCAGTGCCGAGCCTCCCGGACCGGTCCACCCCCAGTGGTGGTGAAGGTTTATGGGAGGCACATGGTGGATGTGAGACTGGTCCGGTGGTACCGAAGCCTGGTGATTCCGACATTGTGTACGCCAACTGCAAGGGGCGCTTTGGTGTGTTTAACCGTCGTACTGGGCAGGAGAAGCAATACTACGTTGGTTTCTGGAACCTTTATGGCCGCAACCCTGCGGAACTGGCATTCCGCTTCCAGCGGGTTGCTCCAATCCACGTCTCACCGCATGATCCGAATCGGGTTTACCACACCTCGCAGTATGTTCACGTTACTGAAGATGCAGGCGTTACGTGGCAAACAATCTCGCCTGACCTGACGGCATTCACACCAGAAACGCAAGTGCACTCTGGCAGCCCGATTACGGTCGATGCTACCGGTGAAGAGCACTTCTCTGTAATTTACGAAATCCAGGAGTCTCCTCATGAGCGTGGGGTCATTTGGGTGGGGGCGAACGATGGACCAGTTCACGTTACCCGGGACAACGGTGCCACTTGGACGGACGTGACCCCTGAAACAGGTCCGTACGGGCGCGTTCAGACGATCGATGTTTCACCACATAATCCAGCCAAGGTATACGCGTCAATTCTGCGCTACCAGGTTGGCGACTTCGCACCCTACATTTTTAAGAGTGAGGACTATGGGGCGAATTGGACACTGATTACCAATGGCATCCCCGACGATGAGCCGGTGCGTGTCGTTCGCGAGGATCCTGCGCGTGAAGGCCTACTTTATGCTGGCACCGAGTTTGGCATGTGGATTTCCTTTGACGACGGTGCAAATTGGCAATCGTTTCAGCTCAACTTGCCACACACTCCGATTACAGACCTCAAAATCGTTGGCAATGATATGGCGATTTCGACAATGGGGCGTAGTTTTTGGATCATGACCAATCTCACGCCGTTGCACGAGGTGTCGGAGGAAGTCATTAGTTCACAAGCACATTTTTTTGAGATTGCAGACGCAGTCCGGGTACGTGGTGGCGTGCGTGGCGTTGTCGCCGGTGGCGGGAACCCAGCAGCAGCGCAGTACGCGCCGGTGGGCACCTACTTTGATTATTGGTTCGCCGAACGTCCCGCCGGTGAAGTCACACTTCAGATCTTTGGCCCCGATGGCAACCTGGTAAGGGGTTTCTCAAGCGAGGCATCGGGAATTAGCTTTCAGGTTCCAGAGGAGCCAAGCATGCGGGAGTGGCGCCTTGAGCAGGTCGGCACACCGCGTCTGCCGTCAGCTGCTGGCATGCAGCGATTCGTGTGGGACCTTCGCCACGCTGGCCCTTGGTCCGCGCCAAGTGATGGTGGTGGTGGCGGTGGAAGTGGTGGCCCGATGGTTCCACCGGGGATTTACGAGGCACGTCTAGAGGCTGGGGACTGGAGCTCTACCCAGAAGTTCGAGGTAGTGACCGACCCGCGTGTCCTGGCGGAAGGTATGACCGCGGATACGCTTGAGCGCCAAGCTGCCTTTGCTCTTGAGGTCCGAGACACCCTCAGCACTGCCCGGCTCGCTGCCTACCAACTAAGCGAAGCGCGTACCGAACTGGAAGGGGCTGAGACCGATCAAGCTCAGGCTCTCGATGATGCACTAGAGATCATTGAAAAGGAATTCGCCGATGAGCCTTACCGATACTCTCCGATTATGCTTCTCGGCCAACTTCAGTACCTCTATGGCAACCTTGATCGTGCCGACCAAGAGACCAGTGGTGACGCGATAACACGCCATGGTGAACTCGCTGATGTTCTCGAAGGTTTGGTTGCTGAGCTTGAACGCTTATTGAGCACGATGCGCGACTGACCCTGCGGTCTAAAGCAGAGACTGTTTCATCGTTGTGATTAAGGCATCGGATACTCAGCCTGCAGGTCGATTTGTGCCACGTTCGGGAGTTTGTCTGTTGGGAGTTGGGCCGACATAATCGATGGCGAGCAGGCTATATGCCAGTTAGTTGGCCGTCAGGGTTTTATTGGTTCGGCAGGTCATAGCCGATCTAGTATAATTCTGTCGAAATTTCCTACGCTGACGCTCCAGCGCGTCACTTCAGAGTGGCTAAGAAGCTTTCAATTGCCGAGCCCGGAGAACGATCCTTGTCTGTCAACGAGAGTGGTCCGAAATACCTTGTTGCAGTAATTGGCGCTGGCCCGGCGGGATTGTATGCCTCCCGTGTGTTGGTTGCCGCAGGTGCTCACGTAGTGCTGTTTAACCGAGACGTCAAAGCTGGCGGGCTCGCTGAATACGGCATCTTTCATAACAAGCTAAAGATGAAGGGTGGGCTTCGCAAACAGTTTGCTTCAATCCTCGAAGATCCTCACGTCGAATACTACGGCAACGTTTCGGTAGGAGAAGAAGGCGACATCAGCTTGCAGGATCTGCTCGACCTCGGTTTCCAAGCGATTTTGGTGACGGTTGGGGCTCAAGGTACGAAGTGGTTGGGGCTCCCGGGGGAGGAACTCGAGCGTGTTTATCATGCTAAGGACGTTGTCTATCACTACAATCATTTGCCACCATTTTCCCAACAAGACTTCCCGATGGGCGACAACGTAGTGATCATCGGTATCGGCAATGTTATGTGTGACATTGCCCACTGGGTAATACGGGACCTTGGGTGCAATGAAGTGTGCGCCGTGGTTCGGCGCGGGCCCGGTGAGGCCAAGTTCACTAACAAGGAATGGCAGATCTTTGCCAAGAACCTCGACGTCGAGGATTTCGAAGAGGAGTGGCAACGTTGCAAGCCCAAGATGGAAGCCGTTGGGCAAGATCTTGAGTCCGCAGAGGCGGTGTTTCTGGGTGGGGTCGAAAAAGGCCTAGACCCGGTCAGCGACAGCCGTTTCACTTATCGTTTCTTTGCATCGCCCAAAGGTCTAGTCGGTGATGGCAAGGGTAACTGTGCTGGCCTTGAGGTCGAGGAGACCTACCTAGAGGATGACGACGGCTATATGAAGTGTGTTGGGACCGGCAACACTTCCGTCATTGATTGCGACAGCGTTGTTTTTTGTATTGGTGACAAAGTTGACGAAACCTTTGGCCTGCCAACGGAGTGGAGCGAGTTTTCCAAGCATCCTGAGCCTCGTTACCCAGTCAACGATATTTCTTATGAAGCCTATGACCCTGCCGGTGAGCGCGACCTAAGGCAAATTTTTCTCGCTGGATGGGCACGGAAGGCAAGTGACGGTCTCGTGGGCATGGCCCGCAGGGACGGTACTAATGGAGCTGAAGCACTTCTTCAATATCTTGGTGACGTCGGTGAAGCGGAATCTACTGACACTCAAGAGCTAAAAGAGCGCCTCACGACGCTTGATAAAGCCGTGGTTGTTAATGCCGATATCCCGAAGCTCTTCGAGGCCGAGGCAAAGATTGCCGAGGAAAAGGGCGTCGACGAATTTAAGTACGATGCCAACGAAGATATGTTGGCAGCCATCGCCAAACAATAACCGGCTCTACTAGGCAACATTCTCCTTAGGTGTTTGCCTTACCTTGGAACGCTGAACTGAACCGGTGGCATGGTGACTTCATCGGGCAACCGCGAAGCGTCTCCGGTCGCCGCGAAGTGTAGGATTCCGGCGCGAAATTCGGGAGAAGCGTTCATCGCTGCCTGGATCGCACCGTGAGGGCCGCGAATGACGGGGATGAACGTGCTGTTCTTAAAGTAGGGAACTAGCTCGAGGGCATTCTCGTAGGGTGTCGACGTGTCCCAGGTTCCGTGCGCGATGACGGTTGGGATGTCGGTCTCGAAGTTCTGCCGGAACGAGTCGCCGAGGTCGCTGGACCAGACCGAACAGCCGGCACGATAAGTCCAGTTCATGCGCCAAAGTAGCGCCATGGCTGGGTCGGCGTTCTGTTCCGCGAGCCGCTGAGGCGTGATGCCCGAGCCGCAATCGAGCATGAAGTAGCTGGCCGTTCTGAAGTTGCGTTCGGTGCCGAGCGACTGCTCGTAGAGCCACCGCCCAGCTTCGCTAAAGTCGCCGCGCGACATTGTGATCACATCGGCTGGCCAGGTTGCCAGACTGCCGGAGTATCCTCGGGACACTCGCTTAATCGACTCTCTGTCGAAGAGCACCTCTCGTCGGCTGCCGTCCTCTGGGTCGGACACCGGTACCGTGAACGGTTGTTCTGCGGCGTTTGCCACTACTTCCTCGATGGCCGCGACCAGCCCGCCGTTAGGTACCATGCCTTGCAGTTCGGGAGCCGCCTCTGCCTCCTGGGCGACCCGCCTGTAAACGCTCCACAGGTGGCCCGGGTGATCGTAGGTGTGGTCCGGTCCCTCCATACCGCGCAGGATCGCCCGCTCCACGATCTCGGGATGCAGTCGCATCAAACTCATTCCCCAGTGCGACCCGAAACTTCCGCCCCAGACAATGATCTTGTCGTAGCCTAACGCTCGGCGGACTTCATTGACGTCCTCGGCGGCCTCCAGCACGGTAAAGCCTGCTAAATCGAGGCCGGTCTCCTCCCAGAATGACCGTTCGGTGGCAAGAACACGTTGGAACTGTGCCGCAGCCTCACCTTCGTCGTACGACTGATCCGATTGAGTCGAGGGGGTGGTAACGTCGATCGTCGTGGTCGGCTTCGACGAGCCGATTCCACGTTGCCCAACCACAACGACGTCGGACACGTTCGTTAGTGGAAGCCATCGTTGCTCGAAAGTCCTTGGGAGCTCAAGCGCCCTCTCCAATCCCTGGAAGCTTGGCCCCCCATGAAGGAAGAAAACTGGAGGGGTTCCGGGTTCAGCGTTGGGAGACGCTGGGAATCGGTAAACCTCAACGCCGATCACAGCGCTGTCCGGTACGGAGCGATTCACCGGGGCAAAGTACATGCCCCGTTCTGCGTTGACGAAGCCACCCTGTTCGAGCGGAATTCGTTCCGGGAAAAAAAACATCGTTCCGGCCACCGGTGGAGGCGCGACGGGCGTGTGAAAGGTTGCCGATTTCAGCGCCAGTTCTTCAGTGGGCGCCGCGCACGCAGAGGCAAAGGTTGCGGCTATTAGGATCGTCGTGAATAGGCAGGCTCGCATGCGGCTTTCTCCTGGTGCGTTTTGTGGTTGACTCGCACAATCTCTGGTTGTGGCGTCGTGGAGCACCGACCCCCGTGTATTCTCCCTAGAATAACAACGCGGAGGTCATGTATGGCAGAAGTGCTGATCATCAATCGTTCTGAAATGGAGAAGTTGCTAACGCTTGAGTCCTTGTTGCCGGTCATCGAGCGTGCCTTCGTAGCTTTCACTGATGGGCAAACGGTTGCCTACCCGGTAGTCCGGGAACCCGTCTCCGCCCACCGTGGCATTTTCGGCATCAAGTCGGGATACCTCATTGAGGAGGGTGTGATCGGGTTGAAGGCGGGTGGCTTCTGGCTCGACAACCCTGATGCTGGGCTGACGCGACATCAGTCGACCACGGTGATGTTTGACCCGGCGACCGGCCTCCCCACGGCATTCATGGATGGCAACCACATTACGGCCATTCGTACCGCCGCCGTGGGCGCACTGGCGGCGCGGGAGCTGGCTCGCCCGGATGCTCGGACGGCAGCCATACTGGGCTGTGGGATGCAGGGGGTGGGACAGGCGGAGGCGCTTTGTTTAGTGCGGCCCATCGAGGAGATCCGCGCCTTCGACATCGTGCCAGAAAATGTGGAGCGATTCGGCGAGAGTCTTCGGCCTTCCGGTGTCGAGGTAAAGGCGTGCAACAATGCGCTCGAAGCGGTCCGTGGCGCCGACATTGTCGTGACCGTGACCCCTGCCAAAGAACCGATCCTGTGTTCTGACTGGATTAAACAGTCGATGCATGTCAGCGCCTTTGGCTCCGATACGCGAGATAAAAATGAAGTCGAAGCGGGGTTGTTCCGGCGCGCCAAGGTCGTTGTCGACGATGTAACCCAGGCGACGACCCTAGGGGACACGCACCACGCAGTGGATCAGGGGTTGTTCCACGCGGATGACATCCATGCCACCTTGGGAGAGATCCTGGCAGGTCGAAAGAAAGGCCGAACGAGCGACGAAGAGATCACGTTGTTCGACGCCACGGGCCTTGCATTCCAAGATCTCGTTGCCGGCGCCCTCGCCGTGAAGCTAGCCGCTGAACAAGGGGTGGGAACCCGTGTATCTCTAGACGGCGGTGACCCCTAGGACAGGGAGTGCGCGGATTCCACCTGGTTCTTCCATTAAGTACGCCCTGTGGGAGATGCTCGCTACCCGGTCACCGTCGCGAATAGGGAAGCTGGTAGCGAAGCGGCGGCAGACTCAGGCTCTCGAGCAGGTCGTTGAATGGCAAGACTTGGTTCTCAAAGATCACGTCGATCTGTGTTTGCAGCTCCGCCAGCTCCGCCACCAGCTCGTCGAAGACCTTGTAGTAGGAATCATTAGGCCGCACGTTACCCGACTGAAGTTTGTTCAGTAAGCCGCTTAGCCGGTTGTTGAGGCGGATCGGAAAGGCTAGCCGGTCGCGGGATACCACCATCAGTGGCTGGTAAATGGTGTCTTTCACTACTACGAGCTCAGTCACAAGCCCGTCGGCCGCCACCCCGATGCGGCCGGCGACCTCGGGCTCGAAATTATCCTGACGGAGCCGTTCCTCGATCTCCGCCATCTGAGCTTCGAGGTCGCGGATCATTAGCACAATTTCGTTGGCGATCGTCGTTTGCTCCCTGATACGCAGCGCCAGCTCGAACTGCTCCTGGAGGTCGGCGACCGTGTACTCATGGTGACGCGGATCCATGAGGCTCTCGAAGCTCCGTGTAAACAATCGACCATCGATATTTACACGTGCCTCGTATTCGCCAGGCGGTGCGAAAGGTCCCTGTGGCATACCGCCTTCCAAAACGATTCCGTCCCAAATCGTTGGAGGTTCGTAGAATCCGTCCCAGGTAATTCGGTTCATGCCGGATACGGGTTGGTCGTCGACGAGTCTTCTCGCTTGCCGGCCGCCGTCATCGACAATCTCGACGGTTACTTGGCGGGTTGGCTCCGCCAGGTAATAGTCGATGTGCACGGGATCGACGTTGAGAACCTCGTCGGCGGGGTCGAACACGTGGACGTCGGAGCTTGCAATTGCCGGGGTCAACTGACGCAATGGTGAGATGTTGTCCAGTACCCAGAACGAGCGCCCGTGGGTGGCAATGACCACATCGTCCTCACGGATCTCCAGGTCGGGAACGTGTACATCGGGGAGGTTGAGCTGTAGCGGTTGCCACGCCGCACCGTCGTCAAACGAAATGTAGACGCCGTGTTCAGTACCGCAGAATAAGAGGCCGCGGCGCACGGGATCCTCTCGTACCACGTGTGTGAAGTGACCAGCAGCGATGCCATTCTGGATGCGTGCCCAGGTGGCACCGTAGTCATTGGTCTTCCACAGATACGGTCGTCGATCTGCCATCTCGTAACGCTTGCCCGCCACGTAGGCAGTGGCGGGCTCGTGGGGTGAGGCATCGATCGCACTGACGCGGGTGTGCTTAGGCATGTCGGGCGGCGTGACGTTACTCCACGTGGCGCCGCCGTCGCGGGTTACGTGCACGAGCCCGTCGTCCGACCCAACCCAGACTGTATCGACATCGAAGCTTGACGGTTCAATGCTAAAAACCGTGCCGTAAACTTCCGGGCCATCCTGGTCCGTGCGAATTGGTCCGCCAGTTTCTTGAAGGGTTTCGGGATCGGCGTAGGTAAGATCAGGACTGATCTTTTCCCAACTCTCCCCGAAGTCTTTACTGCGCCACAGGTGTTGCGAGCCGACGTAAAGAGCGTGGGGGGCCACCGGGGAAAAAGTTAATGGCGCCAACCAGTTCCAGCGTTCGTGGTGCTCTCTTGCCGGGGACCCCATCTCCATGCGGGGATAGGGGGCGACGTTCACAGTTTGGTCAGTGCGGCGGTCGAATTTGGTGACCACGTACTGCAGGCTCGAAAAGAAGATGTCCGGATTGGTAGGGTGGGGAGCTATGTCGCTATTTTCGCCGCCACCGACGGCGTACATGGCGGGTACCGGCCCGACCAAGAACCCTGTCCTCGGTGCCAACTCCCACGATGGCACCGTGATCGTGGAATTGTCCTGCTGTGCACCGGTGACGTGATAGGGAAAGTCCGCCGTCGTAGCAACGCGGTAGATTTGCGCGGTCGGCACGTTTTGCGGTGACCAGCTCTGTCCGCCGTTGGTCGTTACCGTCGGGCCGCCGTCGTTGCCAACGATCATACGGTTGGGATCATCAGGATCGATCCAGATGTCGTGCTGGTCCGAGTGCGCCGCAGGGATTCTCTGATAGTTAGCACCACCATCCGCCGACCTCCACAGCGCTGCCGACAGGACGACGAGAGCGTCGCGATCAACTGGGTCGGCGACAAGGCGCATGAAGTAGAAGGGTCGCTGCCAGATCTCCCGATTTCCGGTGACGTGGATCCAATTAGCACCACCGTCATCTGATCGATACAGACCGCCTTCCTCGTGTTCGATTAGCAGATAGACCCGGCTGGAATCAACGGGGGACACTGTAATGCCCATCTTGCCAAGCGGGCCCGCCGAGGGAAGCCCCGGGTTGCGAGTCAGCTCAAACCAGGTGAGGCCGCCGTCGGTTGTTTTGTACACTGCCGAGTCCGACCCGCCGCTCCACAGGCGATACGGTCGTCGATACACTTGCCACATTGTCGCGTACAGTGTTTGCGGATCGTTTGGGTCCATTGCTAAGTCGATCGCACCTGCCTTTTCGCTCTTGAACAGCACCCGGTTCCATGTGGTGCCGCCGTCCGACGTCTTGTAGATGCCACGTTCCGGGGTGTCTTGGTAGGGATCACCTAGCACGGCGGCGTAGACCGTGTCGGGATCGTTGGGGTGAATCCGGATGCGCGCGATAACTCGGCTCTCACGCAGCCCCATATGTGTCCAGGTGATCCCGGCGTCGGCGGATTTGTAGATGCCGTCGCCCTGCATAATGTTGCCGCGAAGCTGCCCTTCTCCTGTGCCCATCCATACGATGTCTGGATCGGAATCGGCGATCGCGACGGAACCCACCGACGAGCTGCCAATCTGGGCATCGGTCATGGGCCTCCACGTGATGCCGCCGTCCGATGTTTTCCACAATCCGCCGCCGGTAGCGCCAAAGAAGTATTCAAGGGGTCGCTCACGATGGCCGGCTACTGCGATCGACCGGCCACCCCGGTCGGGGCCGATGTTGCGCCATCGAATCCCGGAGAAGAGCTCAGAGTTAGGCACAAAGGATGGCTCTTGATGGACGACGGCAGGCTTGATCGTCAAGCTAATTGCCGGAGACGCCTGGGTCGACGATAGCAACACAATCAGAGTCAGCACGCTCCAAGCGACGCGACATGATCGCCAAGATCCGGCTCCAATGAACCTTGAGTCTCCACTGGGGGCTTTGTTGTATGTAGCGGCAGAGGGTGTCATCAAACTATCCTGTTCCGGATTCCAATTACCGGGATGATCCGTGGAACCTGCTCAGCGTAGCGCGTGTATTCCTCACCGAAGCGGTCACGCAGTTCCCTTTCCTCAACAACCGTTAGCAGGTAGGTGACGGGAACCAATGCTGCCATTATTACCCAGGCAGTCTGGTAGTTGGCGATACATGCTATTCCGATACCGCCGAGCATGACGCCCAGATACCGTGGGTGCCGTACCTGGGCGTAGATGCCTTCGTTGAGTAGTTTGCCCGGCTCCTCGTCGGTTGCCTTCAGCTCGGGAATTCCCATGAGAGTACGCAGTGTGAGATAGCGACGGCACCTTATTTCGACGACGGTACCCAACATGTACAACACCACGCCGATTCCGACGAATATCCATTGGGTGCCGTAGTCGACGGCGAGCAAGGAACTGCGGACGTTAAACAAGCCGTAGCATAGGAACAGCAATATCGAGAGCCAGATGCCAAGAGTAAGGCCGGGTCCCACTCGTCGCCAAAAATTGATGAATGGATGGATGAAGAACCAGGCTGCGAACCCTGGCGGAAATATCACCACGACCACGAGCGCGGCGAAGTACCGAACAGCGTCCAAGGCGCCGGTCCTTATGACTGGCCGTTGATTGCGAGCAACTCAACATCGAAAATCAACGTGGTGTTCGGGCCAATCATTGCACCGGCACCACTAGGCCCATAACCGAGTTCCCCGGGTATGAACAGGCGGTACTTAGAACCGACTTTCATTAGTTCAAGTCCCTCGACGAAGCCTGGGACCAGTCGGTTTAGTTGGCTGGTCATCGGGACGCCTCTTTCGATCGAACTGTCAAACACTGTGCCGTCGATGAGGCGACCTTCATAGTGTGCGGTGATCTCATCTGAGATCATTGGCGACGGGCCTGCACCCTCGGTCAGAACCTCGTACTGGAGCCCGCTGCTAAGCACGAGAACACTCGGCTTGTTGGCATTTTCTTCGAGGAATGCGTCACCAGCAGCCTTGTTGTCCGTGCCCTCGTCCTCTCTCCGAGCAGTTTCCCCAGCTGCCATTAGCTGCTGAAACTCCATCATCGTCGTCTGCATCTCTTCGGCAGTCATCTGCCCTTCTTCACCGGCGATTGCGGTACGGAGTCCGGCGACGAGCTGGTCGATATCGATCTCGGCTCCTTGCGCGCTAAGACTTTGGCCGGCAGAAAAGCCAAGAGCATAACTGGCGCGTTGCTCTAGCGATTCAGGTGAGCCAGCATCGCCAGAGGGTTTGTTACTGCAAGCTGTCGTGCTCAGCAGGAGCAAGACAATTAGGCTGAATGTTTTGCTATTCATGAACGTATCCTTGGATAGTGGGACACTGCCCAGCGTTGGCTTCACAGGAAATGAGCATTTTACGTGCTCAGAGCCCGCGCTGCAGTGGGCAGGTGTAGTAGTGTCGCTCTCGGTCAAAATCAAAGGAGGGATCAATCGTTGTGAAGGAAGGGCCACGAGCATGTTTTAGTGGGCTAGTTATCATCGCCGTGATGTGTAGCACGGTACCTCAAGGCCGTGTGCCGCTGACCCAGGAAATGGTCACCGAGGAAATGCTGAGCCAGGGAGCGATGCTCCTTGCTGAGGGAACCTGTGCCCGATGCCATTCGCTTGATGCCAGTGGTACCAATCTTGGGCCGGACCTTACTGACGATGAGTGGTTGCACGGAGATGGATCGCTTGAGGCCATCCGCACCACAATCATCTTTGGCGTTCAACGGGACCAGATCAAGGATCTATCTCGGCGCCAGCCTATGGAGCCGATGGGCCAGATGATGCTAGGCGACGATCAAATTAATGCCCTGGCAGCTTACATATGGAGTCTAAGCCGTGGAGTGAGCACAAAAGTTGATGTTGATGTTTCCGCTTCAGGCATGGGCCGGATGACGGTCCTGGAAGCATGGTTCAGTGTCATCAAAAGTTTCTGGGATTACACACGCTTAACGCAGCAGTGATGACGCCCCGGTTTCACCACCAGCCTGTGGTCCTGACCAAACTCTGCGCCACAAGTGGTAGCCGAGAAGAACTGCCAAGGCAAGCATTGAGACTGACTGCACGAGCGTAACCTCGACATTTTCTGTGGTTGCCATTACTGCCGAAGCGTCGACAGAGAGCCCAGAGTAGATGGCATTGACTACAGCGCCGAACAGCAGGGCGGAAACGGTTACGCCACCAAGATAGATCGCGAGCACTTTGTTCCCCATGAAGCGCGATACCACCAGTATCGTCGTGATGTTGGTGGCGGGCCCGACAAGCAAAAACACGAGAGCCGCACCTGGGTCCAGACCCTTGACTATCAGAGCCGCTGCGATCGGGGTCGCAGCGGCTGCGCAGACATACACCGGTGTGGCGATGAGTATCATCAACAACGAGGAGATCCAGCCGCTCGGAATATTTGCCAACATGCCGTCAGGGACCACGACAGCGAGCAGGGCGGCGAGAATAAACCCGGCGGTCAACCAAGGGGCAAGATCTTCAATTAAGGGCCCGAAAGCATAGCGGAAGCCATCGACGAGCGATGTTCCCCATTGTTTTGGTGGAAGGTTAGTGTCTGTGTCGCAGTTCGTACTGCAGCAGTCGTCGTCGACAAATGGCTCTTCGGTCCATGTGGCACTGGTTGAGGCTGAGAACAAGCCAACCGCTGAACCCGTTACTAGCGCTGAGACGAACGCGGCGACCGGCCGGACAATAGTCATGATCGGGTCCATCAGTGCGTAGGTAATGCCGATTGAGTCAACACCTGTTTCTGGTGTCGAAATCAAAAAAGAGGTCGTTGCTGCAGGACTTGCACCACTTTCCCGCAGCGCCATAGCGCCTGGAATCACCGAGCAGGAGCAGAGCGGTAACGGTACTCCGATCGCTGAGGCCAGGAAAACTGATCGAAAAGAGTTCTTTCCAAGTAGCCGATATACCTGCTGTTCGGGAATAAAGGCGCGCAACAACGCTGCTGCAGCGATACCTAGAAACAAATATGGAGCGGATTCCGCAGCGACCCATAGAAGGGCATCAAGAAAGAGGCTGGCAATGTGCATGAGGTTTAGTATACTCAAAACTTAGTTTCGTAGCACCTAAAATTTAAACTAATTTGGTACCATGAATCGAGACTGATTCTGATTGCTGGACACGTCAATGGTCAATCCTTCTCTTGCTCTTATGATCGCCGCTGTATTTGCTGTTGGTGCGGCAGCATTGTTTTGGCCGGAGCGAGGCCTGTACTGGCGTTGGGCGTATGCCCTGCGCGCCTCAGAAAGAGTCCTTTCAGAGGATGCTCTGAAGTACCTTTTTGATTGCGAGTACAGACAACTGACGGGCACGTTACATGGGGTAACCGGTGCCTTGGGTATTTCGGGAGATCGAGCGACGGGCTTGCTCGGTCGTTTGCAGGAGCTGGAATTGGTTGAGTCATCAGCCGGAGAATATCTGCTTACCGGCGAGGGTCGCTCGCAGGCGCTTCAAATTATTCGCATCCACCGGCTCTTGGAGCATCACTTTTCCGAAGACACTGGTATGGACGCTGCTGCTTGGCACCGTGAAGCCGATCGACTTGAACATCGAACTTCCCCTGAGGAAATAGAAGCAATGGCGGCACGGCTTGGTCATCCTCGCTTCGATCCTCATGGTGACCCGATCCCAACCGCCAGCGGTGAGATGCGCTCAGTTGCCACTGTCCCACTGACCGACCTCGGGCCCGGGGATGAAGGGCTGGTGGCCCATATAGAGGATGAGCCGGCGGTAATCTACAAGGAGCTGCTAGCGGCCGATCTTCACATCGGAATGCAGCTTCGTGTCCTGGAAACAGCTCCAGACATGATCCGATTGATGGTTGACAGCAAAGAACACACATTCTCCCGCGTTGTTGCTGACAATCTTTCGGTGTCGACACTACTGGAAGGTGAAAGCTTACAGGAACCGTTCGAGACTTTATCGGCACTAAACCCAGGGGAATCGGCGACAGTTGTCGCAATTTCAGCAGCCTGCCGAGGGGCCGAACGGCGACGGTTGATGGATCTTGGCTTGCTCCCTGGAACAGAGGTGTGTGCTGAACTACAGGGTCCAGGGGGAGATCCTACCGGATATCGTATCCGGGGTGCCGTGATCGCGCTTCGGCGACTACAGGCAGAACGGATTCAGGTCCGGCGTCACACGGTACCTATCGATGGAGGTGCAACAGCATGAGTTTGCCTTCGTCTGAATCTTGCGCCGCCTGTCCAGTTCATAACCTGGCGAATTTGAGGAAGCTAGGTGTCGATATGGAGAACTGGGACTATGTCGTGGCGCTCGCTGGCAACCCCAACACTGGTAAGAGCACTGTCTTCAACGCTCTTACCGGTCTTCGTCAGCACACTGGCAATTGGCCAGGGAAGACGGTCACCCGTGCCGAGGGCGGTTTCCATGCTGGCGATGACGACTACAAGCTGGTCGATTTGCCAGGGACATATTCTTTGCTCGCTACCAGCTTCGATGAAGAAATCGCACGTGATTTCATTCTATTCGGCCAGCCTGACGTTACTGTCGTCGTCGTTGACGCAACCCGACTGGAGCGCAACCTCAATCTAGCTCTTCAGGTGCTGGAGATCACTGATCGGGTTGTCGTATGTCTCAATCTTATGGACGAGGCCAAACGTAGTGGGCTCGATGTTGATTGTCGTCGCCTTGCGCGCGATCTTGGTGTGCCGGTTGTGCCCACCTCAGCCCGCTATGGGGAGGGGCTCGATGAGCTCCTGCAGGCAATCGCGGAGGTTGCCTCGGGAAGTTTTATTGGCAAGCCGAAGCGAGTAGGTGGTCACTCGACGGCATTGGACCTAGCCGTCACGGAACTTGGGGACAAGATCAAAGAAGGATTCCCGATGCTGCCTAATACTCAGTGGGTGGCATTGAGGCTGCTTGATGGCGATGAACGCATTAGTCAGGCAGTCCTCACAGGCGAGCTTATACACCTACAGGAAGAACTCGCTAAAAGCTCAGCCGATGACCAGGGACCTGCGGATCAAGCGGACAACACCGTGGTGGAAGCAGAAGACAAGTTGTTTTCGGCGGTCAATGAGATGGGGGCAGGAATCCTTGAGGTTGCCTCCGAGTTAAGGTGGAAGGTCGGCCCAGATTTCCATCAGGTACTGATGGAAGGCATCTACACTGAGGCAGCGCGGCTAGCTGATCGCGCCGTAACGGTTGCCAACGAGCGGAGGCGCTTCGATCTCGACCGAGCAATCGATCGGCTTGTGACCAGTCGCACGTTGGGCATCCCGTTGATGTTGGCGCTATTAACCCTAGTGTTTTGGTTGACCATCGCAGGTGCCAATGTGCCGTCGGCAATGTTGGCAACCTTGTTAATCGACAACCTTTACGTTTGGTTACGTGAAGGTGCGATGAACCTTGGAATCCCCTGGTGGATCTCAGGACTGCTCATAGATGGGATGTATCTTGGTACCGCGTGGGTCGTGAGCGTTATGTTGCCGCCTATGGCGATTTTCTTTCCAATGTTCACACTGCTCGAAGACTTTGGTTACCTGCCACGTGTTGCCTTCAACCTGGACCGTGTGCACGAGCGCGTCGGAGCACACGGCAAGCAGGCACTGACCGCAGTGATGGGCTTTGGCTGCAACGCCGCTGGAATCATCGCCACCCGGATCATCGACAGCCCACGCGAGCGCCTGATCGCAATCATTACTAACAACTTTTCCCTATGCAACGGTCGCTGGCCCACCCAGATCTTAATCGCTTCAATTTTTGTTGGCGCCTTGGCGCCGGCGTATCTAAGTGGCCTGGTTTCTGCGCTCGCGGTTGTTACGGTGGCAGTGTTTGGGATATTCCTGTCATTTGGAACTTCTTGGCTTCTATCACGCACAATCCTCCGCGGCGAAGTTTCGACATTCCATCTGGAATTACCGCCTTACCGACCACCCCGCGTGTTGCAAACGATCTATACGTCGTTGATCGATAGGACAATCTACGTTTTGTGGCGTGCCATCGTCTTTGCGTTGCCAGCAGGAGCGGTGATTTGGTTGGTCTCGAACATCAACATCGCTGGCATCAGCGTTGCCGAACATGTCATCAACTGGCTCAATCCTATGGGCCTTTTCTTCGGGCTAAGCGGTGTCATTCTGTTGGCTTACTTAGTAGCCATCCCCGCTAACGAAATCGTGGTGCCAACGATCCTCATGCTGATTGTTCTGGTGAATCCGGTTGCCGGATTTGGTGAAGGGGCCGGGATAATGTTCGAGCTTGATGACGTCTCGAGTACGGCGACAGTCTTGCAGGCTGGAGGATTCACACTACTGATGGCTATTAATTTGATGTTGTTCAGCTTGGTGCACAATCCTTGCTCGACAACGATCTATACGATCTATAAAGAAACCGGGAGTGCCAAATGGACTGCGGTGGCTTCCCTGTTGCCAGTAGCGATGGGTTTTGTGCTCTGCTTCATTGTGGCTCAGGTGTGGAGGCTTGTGGCGGGTTATGGGTAACGGATGTTTGATCGGGGCCGTTTACCAACACGGAAGCCTGGAATGACCGCCCCGAAGCCAATCCTGGTCGTACTCGCTGCTGGTATGGGAAGTCGGTACGGTGGTCTCAAGCAGATTGATCCTGTTGGCCCAGCTGGGGAGACATTGCTCGACTATTCGATCTTCGATGCTGTGCTGGCCGGCTTTGGCGAGGTAATTTTTGTAATTCGGAGGGACATCGAGGAAGCGTTTGTTGAAGGTGTCGGGGCTAAATACGCTGACATTGATGGCGTGTCTGTTCGCTATGCGTTCCAAGAACTTGACGATCTTCCCGATGGTTTCCACCTTCCGACAGGTCGCCAGAAGCCATGGGGAACGGCCCATGCGGTTCTCGCCGCTGGTGACTTGGTCCACGGCCCATTTGCGGTTATCAACGCCGACGATTTCTATGGTGCCCACGCCTTCAAGATGCTTTTAGAGCAACTTTCGGCACCTTCAGATGATTACGCTATGGTCGGCTTTGTGCTACGTGAGACGTTGTCAACACACGGGTCCGTGACCCGAGGCTTGTGCCGCACCGCTGGCAATTTTCTTGCGAAGATTGTTGAGATCTCGAACATCGAACCGGACGGTAACGGCGCGACCTATCCTAGTGGCTCGGGTGGGGTGTGCCGCCTTAGTGGCGATGAAACGGTATCGATGAACTTTTGGGGCTTTCCTGAAACGATTGTGTCACGTCTCGAGGAGGGGTTGATCCAATTTCTTCAGCAGAATCTTGAGGACCCCAACTCTGAGTATCTCCTGCCTGACGTCGTCGACCGTCTGATCGTTGATGGGGACGTACGGGTCCGCATATTGCGAGGTGGTGGGCCGTGGTTCGGTGTTACCTATCAGCAAGACCGTGAGACTGTCGTACGCAACATCCGAGAACTGATCGACGGGGGAGCTTATCCGGAACGCCTCTGGGGCTAACGGTCTCCGGTTAGGACGCATCGGTTCGTTTCCGAATTAGCGACTGTGATAGAAGAAAAGCATAAGAGGGCGGCGTGAGCATGGATCTGTCATGGCTGGGTAAACAGCTTGAGATCGATGGCGAGTTTATTTCCGCCGTTGCCTACGGGAGCGGCCACATCAACGAAACTTTTGTCGCTACCTACGAGATGCGTGCAGGGGGTAAAGGGACGGGAACTCGTCAATGTCGTTTTATTCACCAGCGAATCAACGCCAACATTTTCAAAGACCCGGCAACCCTAATGTGTAACCTCGCGCGGGTCACCCAGCATATCCGTGGGAAATTAGAAGCCCAGGGCGAAGAGGATCTCGAACGCCGTGTTCTGACGTTGATCTCAACCCGTGACAATATTGACTGGGTGATTGATGAGCGTGGCAACTATTGGCGTACCTTCCAGTTTATCGAAGGTGCCACAACCTTCGATGTTGTCGAGACGGTTGATCAGGCGCGTGAAGTAGGGCGCGCCTTCGGTGAGTTCCAGAGCCAGCTGATTGACCTTGGGCCGCCTCGGCTGGCGTTTACAATTCCGGGCTTTCACAACACCCGAGAACGCTTGAGAGCATTTCAGGAGGCGGTTGAACGAGATGTTTGTAACCGTGCCGCCTCAGTGCGTGACGAAATCAGCCGTGTAGATCATTATGTCGATTTAGTCGACGATCTGCTCAAATTGCAGCGCGCCGGAGAAATCCCTCTGCGCGTGGTGCACAACGACACCAAAATCAACAATGTCCTGATCGATGACGAGACTGGTAAAGGTTTGTGTGTTATCGACCTGGACACCGTGATGCCTGGGCTGGTGGCCGACGATTTCGGTGATTTGGTTCGAACGAGTAGTAGCTTCGCTCGGGAGGACGAGCGTAACTTGTCAAAGGTGGTGGTTGAGTTGCCGATCTTCGAAGCACTGGTGATCGGATACCTGTCTGCTAGTGGAAGCTTCCTGACAGATTCGGAAGTCGATAGCCTGATTGTCGGTAGCAAGTTGATGACCTACGAGCAGGCGCTCCGTTTTCTCGCTGACCACCTTGCCGGTGATACGTATTTCCGCATCCACCGTGAAGCCCATAACCTCGATCGGGCACGGGTGCAGATCGCTTTGCTCGATAGCATCGTCGCTCACGAAGATGAGATGCGATCGATCCTCGATCTAGCCGTCAATGAGTCGCAGAGGAACGATACGGCAGGCTCGGGCACTGAAACTTCTCGTGGCTGATCCGGAGCCTCTGGAACAGGCACTAGAGGAATTGGTTGATCAGTGCTCCGTAGGTTTCACAGAGCGGTACGGTCAGCCAGCGAAGGCAATTGCTTCGGCGCCGGGACGTATCAACGTCATAGGGGAACATACTGACTACAATGAAGGTTTGGCTCTATCTGGTGCTATCGATCGTTGGGTAGTGGTGGCGCTGTCCCCGCGTGGCGATCGACAAATGCGTGTGTATAGCGAGGCGTTCAACGAAGAAGCCACAGTGTCACTAGAAGATCCGATAGCAAACGAACTTGTGGATTGGGGCCGAATACCACTAGGGGCAGGACTTCTGTTCGCGGAACTTACAGCTGTGGATGCTGGGTTTGATGCTTTTATCGGCGGCAATGTACCAATGGGGGCCGGCTTGTCTTCCTCTGCCGCTCTTGAAGTTGCTTTGCTGAACGCTCTACGACACGCGTTCGATATATCGCTCGATGACCTCGAATTGGTACACATCGCGCAAGGTGTTGAGCACGAGTACCTCGGGGTGAAAACCGGCCTGATGGATCAGTACACGTCACAATTCGCCCACCGAAAAGAACTTATGCTGGTCGACTTCCGCGCCTTAAGTCATGAATACATCGAAGCGAGCCTTAAGGGTTGGGTGTGGTTATTGCTTGATTCAGGCGTACGTCGGCAGCTTGCCGATAGTGCCTACGGTATGCGCGTGAAGGAAACTCATGCTGCTCTGAAGAGGGTGGTACGTGCCATCGACAAAGTTTCTTCATTTCGGGATCTCAAGGAGGAACATCTTGCAGCCATCGATGACGATTTACTGCAGCGACGTTTGCACCATTACATAACTGAAAACGACCGTGTACAACAGGCCGCTAAGGCGATCACTTCTGGTGAACCGGAGGCACTTGGTGCACTGTTGCGAGCCTCCCATGTTTCTTTACGTGATGACTACGCCGTGAGCTGTGCTGAGTTGGAAGTTCTTGTTGATGTTGCTGCTCATTCGGACGAGTGTGCTGGTGCACGGATGATGGGTGGAGGCTTTGGTGGTTGCACTATCAACCTGGTGAAGGCATCCGCCGTGGATTGTTTTCTCGATCATGCTTCTTCTGAGTTTGAGTGCCGTTTTGACCGCACTCCCGACGCTCGCTTTTTTCATTTAGTAAGGGGAGCGTATGTTCACGGATAGCGCACGGTGGTCGACAATAGTGCTAACAGCTAGCGGCCATTTCTTTGACGGCCTGTGTCTTGGCATCCTAGTTTTGACGGTTTTGTTGCCCGTTGTTTCCTTCTAGGCGAGAGCATCCAGAATGTCGTGGTCCAGAAGACCTCTTGTCAGCACCACGGTACTGAGATATGAAGTGGTACTAATTCCGAGGCTGGATCACTGGCGCAGTTCAAACCGACGAGATTAAGATCACCGAGGTCGACGATTTCAGGCAAGTAGCCAGATGGAGAACGGCGCATGAGGAGTGACGACAAACGAGGTCAACGAACCCAGAGTTATTCACTCAACAAAGCACGTGAAGTCTTAGATCGCCGGGAACTGATGAAACTCGGGGCCGCAGGTCTAGGTGCCGCCGTTGTTGGCACCTCAGGGCTTGCCGAGGCAGCCACCGAGCCAGGAAAAGATGGAGCTTTCGGGGTTGGCCTGCCTGCTGGTCTTTCGGAGTCGGGGCGTATTCATCTGCAGGCACCTCAGCTTGGTATGGCGCCGCATCACCCGCTGTTGGCGGATCCGATCGAGACTGTCCGAGTTGGCTATGTCGGCGTCGGACTGCAGGGTTCGGGTCATTGCCGCAATCTGCTGCGTATCCCGGGTGCTCGGCTGTCTGCTGTTTGCGACATCATTCCCGAGAAGGTTGAACGCTGGCAGCGGCAAGTTGTCGAAGCTGGCTTTCCGGAACCGACTGGCTACTCTGATGGGCCTTGGGACTTCATTCGTATGTGCGAAGAAGAAGACCTCGACCTTGTCTACACGGCAACGCCCTGGGAGTGGCACGTACCGGTCATGCTCGCTGCGATGGAGAACGGTAAACATGCCGCTAGCGAAATTCCCGCTGCTTACACAATCGAGGATTGCTGGAAGCTCGTCGAAGCCGCCGAGAAATATAACAAGCACTGCGTCATGATGGAGAACTGCAACTATGACCGTCCTGAGATGATGGTCTTTAACATGGTCCGACAGGGGATGTTCGGTGAATTGCTGCATGCCGAGTGTGGCTACCTTCACGACCTTCGAGGCATCAAGTTCGAAAACCGCAATGAAGGACTCTGGCGACGCGAGCATTCGATTTTGCGTAACGGTAACCTTTACCCGACGCATGGCTTGGGTCCTATCGCTAACTGCATGGATATTGACCGCGGTGATCGTTTCGAGTACCTGGTGTCTATGTCGAGCCCATCGCGTGGTTTGCAGGAGTACGCTACAGCCAACTTTCCTGAGAGTGATCCTAGACGCGACGAGCAGTATGCCCTTGGCGATGTAAATGTTTCTTTGATCAAGACGGCGCACGGTCGCACCATCTATCTGAGTCACGATACAAACCTGCCGAGACCCTATAGCCGTATTCACATGCTGCAGGGTACTAAGGGAATTTTTCAGGGCTATCCCAATAGAGTGTATTTTGACGACTTTGGCCGTGGTCACCGGTGGATCGATGATGAGGGCTACGAGCATGAAAATGAACTCTATGATCTCGACCGGATACGGGAGCAGTACGAGCACCCAATTATCAAAGAGCTGCGCGATCAATCGGAAGGCGCAGGTCACGGAGGTATGGATTACCTTGAGGACTACCGATTGATCAAATGCCTAAACGAAGGCCTGCCGACGGATACCAACGTCTATTGGGCAGCTTCGCTCAGTGCGGTGTGTGAACTTACCGAGATTTCGGTGGCGAACGGGAGCACTCCGGTTGAGTTTCCGGACTTTACCCGAGGTCGCTGGCGAAGCTATCCGCGGTTAGAGATAGTGCACGCTTGACGAGCCGCGCGGCTGTCGTGCTTGCCGGACCCTGTGGCGTGGTCTTAGCGGTGATTTTTGCGTCCGCATCAATACAGGGACCTGACCTTACTTCTATTCGTCGTAATTTGATGCCAGTCCCGGAGTCCGTACGTTTCCGGGGTACGCCGTTGCCGATCGATCGAACCTTCACGGTTGCGTTACGTGGTCCCTCTGGGCCTGCCAGTCCGAGGGTTTACCGTGCCGCGTTGCGTCTTCTCGAACGTCTTGGCCGGCAAACAGGGATTTCCATTCCTATTGAGACAAGCCTGGGCTCTGACCGCGCTACGTTATTGATTGAGCACTTTGAATCTGTGCCGGGGGTCCAACGCGCTATCGAGGACGAGTCGTACACACTCGAAGTCGATGCAGCTGGCGCTGCACTGCGTGCCCCGACCTCGTACGGTGTTCTGCGTGGCATCGAAACATTCCTGCAACTTGTTGAGGTCGCTGTCCCGGCTACCGCTGTAGCTGCGGTTGATAGGCCTTCCACAATCCCAGACCTTGAACCTGAGCCGGAGGACTTCATCGTTCCTGGTGTGGAAATTCGTGACGTGCCGCGTTTTCCATGGCGCGGCTTGCTCATCGATCCGGGCCGCCATTTCCTTTCAATCGATGTCATGAAGCGCAACCTTGATGCCATGGCGGCAGTGAAGCTCAATGTTTTGCATTGGCACCTCTCGGAAGACCAGGGGTTTCGAGTTGAGAGCAGAATATTCCCCAAATTGCACGAGCTCGGTTCTGGAGGCTTTTACTACACGCAAGACGAAATCCAGGATCTTGTTGCCTATGGGCGCGATCGTGGAATTCGGGTGATGCCGGAGTTCGACATGCCCGGCCATGCGACGAGTTGGTTTGTTGGATATCCAGAGCTGGCAAGCGCACCAGGTCCGTACGAGATAATTGAGACTTGGGGAATCCAGGATCCATCAATGGACCCAACACGTGATGAAACTTATGAGTTTCTGGGGGCGTTTATCGCCGAAATGGCGGCATTGTTTCCCGATAACTACTTTCACATCGGTGGTGACGAGGTCAATGGCAACCAATGGAACGGCAACCCTGACATCCAGGCGTTCATTAGTGAGCAAGGGCTTGAGGACAATCATGGGCTACAGTCGTTTTTCAATCGCCGTCTGCAGAAGATCCTCACCAAGCATGGCAAGAAGATGGTCGGCTGGGACGAGATCATGCATCCGGACCTTTCCCCCAACATCGTTGTGCAGTCGTGGCGCGGCCCAGAGATGTTGGCTGAGGGGGCGCGCCTTGGGTTCCAAGGAATTCTGTCAAATGGTTACTACATAGATTTGATGTACCCGGCAGAACAGCATTACGCTGTTGATCCACTCGGTGATCAAACCTCAACGCTAACGGCTGAGCAGCGAGCTCGTATCCTCGGTGGTGAAGCCACCATGTGGGGAGAGTACGTCGTTGGTGAAACTATCGACTCGCGGATTTGGCCGCGCACGGCAGCGATCGCGGAACGATTCTGGTCACCGGCGTATGTGAGTGAGGTAGACGATATGTACCGCCGGCTAAAGATAACTAGCCGGTGGCTCGAGTGGGTCGGTGTCACCCATCTATCGGGCTATCCAGCGATGTTGACCCGGTTGAGTGCGGGCCGCCCGATCGAGCCACTGAGGACGCTCACCGATCTGCTGGAGCCACTCAAAGGGTATCGGCGGGGACGGACTCGCGCTTACAGCCGCTTTACACCCTTGAATCGATTGGTCGACGCAGCTCGTCCTGAGAGCATCCAAGCTCGCGGGTTTGGAATTCTAATTGATGAATATCTCGAGTCTGGCAGTAATCGTATCGACGATTTGCGCCTCCGGATCGAGAAACAGCTTGTGAATTGGCGTGACAATCACCAATCTATACTTGCGATCACGGCGTCCTCGACGATGCTCCCGGAAGCTGATGCGCTCTCTGCACAGTTACGGATAACAGCAGAAACGGGGCTAACTGCCTTAAGAGACCTCGACTCTGGTACGCCGACCGGTGATAGTGATTACGCTGCCCGCCTTTCGCTTCTAGCGAACGCATTCACGCCGCATGGGGCACTCCAGCTGGTGGTTGTAGAGCATGTTCGCCGGCTTGTCGAAGCTGCCCATACTCGCCGCTGGTGATTGTTGTGGGCGCCGTTAGTCGTGGCCGGTGGCGGCCAGCAGGTTTCGAAGAGTCTCCAGCCCGAGCTTCGAGCCGGTCAGGAGCAATACGACAGTCTGCCCGGCGAAGCGTTGCGGACACCGCATTAGGGCAGCAATCGTTAGCGCACTGGCACCCTCAATCATTAAGTGTTGTTTTTCCAAGGTGACTAAAATCGCATCCGCGATTTCCTGTTCCGTTAGCAAAGCCCAATCGCTGATCACATTGCGGCACGCGTCAAAGGTGATCGAATCGTGATCGATACCGCCTGCGGTGCCATCCGAAAGCGTTCGCTTTGATTCCATATCAATGATCTCGCCTGCTTGGATCGACTCGTACATTACCCGTGAGTTTTCCGGTTGGCAGCCAATGATTTCGACCTTTCGATCCCTTGACTTAAGGTAGCTGCCTACGCCAGCAACGAGGCCACCACCCCCGACCGGAACAAGAATAACGTCGATGTTTTCGGTTTGGCGTTGTAGTTCAATACCGATGGTGCCCTGACCACCGATGATCAGCGGGTCGTTGTAGGGCGAAACATAGACTTGGCCGCGCGAGGCAGCTAGGTTACGCGCCCGTTTTTCTGCCTCGATACCATCACCGGGGACCAACTCGGTATCAGGCCCAAACGATTGAATAGCTTCAAGTTTGGCAGGGGAGACGCTTTCTGGCAGAAAAATTGTTCCAGGAATCTTGAAATAATTCATCAAGTAAGCGCACGCTGTGCCATGGTTGCCGGACGATGCTGTTAGCACTCCATTTGCTCGCTCTTTTTCGGACAACGCCAGCATTTTGTTCATTGCGCCGCGCAGCTTAAACGAGCCGGTGATCTGACTGCTCTCTAGCTTCAAATACACGTCGGCACCGGTGAGCTGACTCAGAAAGTTGCAGCGTTCGAGCGGCGTTTCCCGGACGTGGCCGCGGATGCGTTGTTCCGCGTCGATAACCAGCTCCGCAAAGTCGAGCCTCGCGGCCTCGATCACAATTCAGTCAGGCCATTTGGAAGGCGCGCGCACGGAACAGGAAGTCCACGATGTTGCCCTCATGAGGTTGTAGCCAGTTGAGCTGAATCGTTGGCACTGCTCCGAGGTTGAGCCGGTCGATGTTGTTGGCGTCGAGCAGCGCAGCGCGGAACGGTTCGTCGTTGGTAATGCCAGTTGCCACCAAAGTCGGCCCGATCGATTTGATCATTTTGTCCTGGGGACAATCCACTACGGTCACAAACGGGAACATGTACTCCTTCGACGCGGCAGGGGAGTTCGGCGAGTCGCAGTGGAGTACGGTGGGCCGAAGATAATCGCAGCGTTCTTGAACGACTAGACGGTCACCTTTACGGTGAGCATTGGTGACTTCGTCGACACTGTGGTCCTCTGAGGTGGCGTCTATGTCAGCCGAAATGGCCTCCGCCTGCCCTGGGACTGTGAATGCCGCCAGTGTCGCATGAGGATCATCGGGAGGTAGCGGCTCAATGGGTCCGAGCCGCGCGGCCAACGCCTCAGCAATCTCGGCACCATGACGAGGTGCCCATATCCCAGAACAATTGATGCATGAGCGGCCGCTGTTAACCAGCACAGAGTCGACCATCAAATCGAGGTATTGTTCCCAGTCATCCACGGTGTCTTCACCGAACAGAATCTTGCTAAATCCAGGTCCGTGCACCTGTACACTGGGATTCCCGTCGTACTGCTCGACCGTTGCTAAACCCCCAAAGATTAAGCTGCGCGGGCAGCTCTTAAGGACTGCCGCTCCTATATCACCGCCGCCTGGATAGAGGGCTATCGCTTGGTGTGGAATACCTGCCTCGAAAAATGCCTGCGCCATTCGCCAGGGTGTCCACGGTTCTTGCGGCCCGGGTTTGAGCACTAGCCCGACCTGGAGCGGGATGATTGGAAGCCACAAGCTGTGCACTCCGGGGGAGTTTGATGGCAGCACCATTCCCAGCACCGGGGTGATCGCTTGGTAGCTGCGCATCAAGCCATTTTCTTCACCGAAGCCCTTCGAGAGGAAGTCATAGGGCAACTTGCGGGTCAGCGAGCCTAGGATGTTGTCCATTTGATCGAGGACGAACTTGAGCTTTTCCATGTTGGCTCGGCACATGTGCTCTGGCAGGCCGGTGGTAGCGGATTGCTGGGTCACGAAGTCGTCCGCGGTTTGGGTGCCGTCGCCAAGTGGTAGCTCGGCCGACATAAACAGAGCCCCAGCTTTCTGTACCTTGCTAATGAGCTCCGGGATTGGAATCTCGCGCAGAACTTCCCGCGCCCGTTGTGCTTTTCGCAGGTCTCGTTCAACGAGACCACCATTAGCTTGGCTCACTTCGGCGATCTTTTCGCCGGTAGCAAAATGAACGACTGTTTCGGTTTCGAGACTCTGGTAGGGTTCCCCCCACCTGAGAACCGGAAAATGGATCACACGCTCCTCCGTAGGTGAGTGTTGATTCTAGCCTAAACGTGTTAACAGGATGAGTGCGTCAAAATGGTTCTCGGGGAGAGCGGATAGTTATCTCTCGGAAATCCTACAGAAGTCTCTTATGCAAATGGTGTTCAGAGCGCGCGTACTGTTTTTCGGAGCACTTAGTGTGCTGTGCTGCGGGTTGGGGGCACCGGCTCCCATCTCGCCTCAGCCGATGCGCAACGTCGTTTGGATAATCGTCGATGATCTTGGATGGCGCGACATAGGAGTGGCGGGAAGCTTATTTTACGAAACTCCCAACATTGATCGATTGGCAGCTGCCGGGATGCTATTTACTCAGTTCAATACCGCCAGTCCAGTTTGCTCACCGACACGCGCCAGCTTCATGACTGGCAAGCATCCAGCCCGGGTCAATATCACAAACTGGATTGGTGGCCAGCAAGCCGGTATGTTGCTGCAGGGTGATTACTCGCATCAGCTCTCCCTGGACGAAGTGACGCCGGGCGAGGCTTTCAAGGAAGCCGGATACACGACCGCATACATGGGTAAATGGCACCTTGGGGCCGGAGATTACTTGCCTGATGCGCAGGGATTCGACATCACAGTGGCGGTCAACGACGCCGGGCAACCAGCGACCTATTTCTATCCCTATCACCGTGATACCCCTTCGATTTGGGACGTGCCGGGTCTTGGTGATGGAATCGATGGAGAGTACCTCACCGACCGTCTAACCGATGAAGCGATCGTGTTCTTGCGCGATCATGCGGCCGGACCATTCATTCTCGTCCTGTCGCACTACTCGGTGCATACTCCATTGGAGGCGAAGGAAAGTCTCTCTGCGAAGTATGAGACCAAGGCTTCCGCATTGCCACCAAATCCCGAGGCGTTTGTTTCCGAGGGCACGTTGGCAATTAGTAAGACCCGGCAGGATCACGCAGTGTACGCTGGCATGATTGAGAGCACCGACGACAGCGTTGGCCGTGTACTCGATACCCTGGATGAGCTCGGAATTGCCGAGGAAACGGCGGTGATTCTTGTCTCCGACAACGGAGGCCTCAGCACATTGCCTCCCGGGCGCACCAATATACCGACGTCGACCCTTCCGTTGCGTGCTGGTAAAGGCTGGCTCTATGAAGGCGGTATCCGGGGGCCGCTGATCATTGCGTGGCCTGGCGTGACTGGTATTGGCGGCGCTCCATCAATCAACGATGTCCCGACTACTAGTATGGATCTGTATCCGACGTTGCTCGCGATCGCTGGGCTTCCCCCGCGCCCCGATCAGCACTTAGATGGCCTCAGTTTGGTGCCGTTGTTGCGGGGTGGTGACGCGTTGGAGCGAGAGGCTCTCTTCTGGCATTTTCCGCACTATCACGGGTCGGGAAATCGGCCCTCGGGTGCCGTAAGGCTCGGGGACTTGAAACTTGTGGAGTGGTTTGAGGATGGGCGAACGGAGCTTTATGACCTGAAAACTGATCCTGGTGAGACCAATGACATTGCAAAACGTGATTCGAGTGAGACTGCTCGTCTTCGTGACATGCTTGCCCGCTGGCGTGTCAGCGTTGATGCTTCTATGCCGATGGTGAACCCAGATTGGGAAGGCCGCTAGCAAACCTGTTGGATTCTAGTAAACACCCACCGTAGTTGTTTTCGCGAAGCGGCTGAAAGGTCGAAGGCCACTGACACCATCCCAAGGGAAGGCCTCATAAGGAGGCTCACGCTCCCCTTCATCGCGCTCAGGGAAGCGCGGCAAGAAGCATTCCTTGGTCAGTGTTGTCAAGACAACGCGACCAGTTTCCCCATAGTTCACTACTTGGTCGAGGTCGTCCGGGTCTACTACTTGGATGACGGCGTTAGGTTGTGGCGCGTAGTAGGTGATCTTGTAACTATTTTCCGGTCCGCTTGGTGAGCTGGCAGCGAGTCCCATCAGGGTGTTGCCGTAGGTGGGTGTCATGTACACACCTTCGAGTAGCTCTTCTTTGGCGAAGCGGTTCCATTGAGGTGTGAACTCTGTGCCACCGGAGAAGATGCCTGTGATGCCCGCCTCTCCGATGCTCGACCCCTCTTCCTCAAGCCGAAGGGCGAGAGCCTCAAGAAGCTTCGGTGTGGTGAACATGCACTTGATGTCATGGCCCGCCGAAAGGATCGTCATTGCCTGATCTATGACATGCTCCTGGTATGCCTTGAGATGGTCGTTCCAGCCCTTTTTGATTAGTTTGATAACCCAGCGGGGATCTAGGTCGACGCAAAAACAAATACCTCCCCGAAACTGTGCCAGATGCTCAACGGCTAGCCGTAGGCGGCGGGGCCCGCTAGGCCCAAGCATGAGCCAGTTTGACCCCTGCGGGAAGTATTCGTCCGGAAGTGTTTTGGAGAATTGTTCGTAGTCGGTGCGAAAGTCGTTGATTGCTACCCGGCTTTTGGGGATGCCTGTCGTGCCGCCTGTCTCGAAGACGTATACGGGTTGTCCGGCGAGCCCTTTTGGCACCCAGCGTTCTACGGGCCCGCCACGCATCCATTCGTCGTCAAAAAAACCAAACTTAGCCAGATCATCAAAGCCTTGGACATCACTGCGTGGGTCAAAGTTGGCTTTCTCCGCCCACTCAAGCCAGAAAGGACACCCAGTTTCGGGGGCGAAGTGCCACTTGATTATGTCGCGTACGTGACAATCGAGTTGTTCACGAGCCGCAGTGACGTTTGGGTCAGGGCCGCTCTCGACCATTGAGTCTGCTGTCGACATTTATATGCTCCGCAGAGAGGCACAGGATGTGCCAAGTAGGCATTGGATCACGCTTATTAAGGCTTCGCGACGCATAATCCTAACGTGCTAGCATCAGCAACGCACAAGGAGATACGTATGATAGCCGTGGAACTGCTCGAGATTCTCGCCTGCCCCGAAGACAAAACGCCCGTCCATCTTGCCGGACAATCTGAGATTGATGCGCTCAATGGACGAATCCGTGCTGGTGAGGTGGAGAATCGAGCTGGCGATGTGGTTAGTGAAGAGGTCTCGGAAGGCCTTATTCGTGAGGACGGTAAATTCCTGTACCCGGTTCGGGACGATATCCCGATCATGCTTATTGATGAGGCGATCCCCTTATAGTACGTAGAGGCTTAGCGGGGTAGCAAAGACGTTGCCACTTATTTCTGGTGGTTACTCGTTAGGGAGTTCCGCCTGATTCAAGAGCGTACAAGCGGTTCCGGGTAAGTATGTACAGCACACCGTTCTGGGCCACTGGTGTCGTGTAGACGGCTGCCCCCATGTTGTACTCCCCTAGTTCCTCAAGCTCACGGCCGTGGCGCAATATAGCTACATCACCGTCTTCGTCTCCTATGTAAACCTTGCCGTCGGCGACGAATGGTGAGCCCCAGATTGCTGCGAAGGCATCGTACGTCCAGAGTCGCTCACCAGTCTGAAGATCGTGGGCGTATAAGAACCCAGACAGATCAGCAATGTAAATAATTCCGTCCGAGATCGAGACTGTCGACATTGTGCGCCCGATCTGATCGCCTCCGATGTGCCAGACAGAGTGCGTCGTGGTGACGTCACCGCTCCCGGTGGCGTCGATTGCCCAAAAATTTCCAGGAGCTTCACCGTGTTCGGGGTCTTGGCCAACGCCAACGAACACTTTGTCTTGATAGATTACAGGTGTCGCGAGTACGTTATTTCGGGTACCTCGACTGCCTAGGGCCCAGACTGAGTCTTTGGGGTTCAGGTCGAACTTCCAGATCAACTCGCCAGTTTCGGGCACGAAGCTGTAAAGCCAGCCGTCCCCGCCGGGAAAAATAACCTGGGGTTGTCCTCCGATCACCCCGTAGGCGGGGTTAGTCCATGTCCCGTGGAGGATGTTTTCACCGGGCAGGATACTGTCCCAGATTAACTCGCCGGTATTTATATCAAGCGCCACGAAGCTTGATCCGAACGGCGAAGGTATCTGTATGTGGCCTTCGTCCACACCATTGCCAGTTGATGCGAATAAGATGTCACCGACCACGAGCGGCGAGCTTGTCGCTAAGTTGTGGGGGAATGCATCGAGCTCGTTGATTAGATCAAACGACCAAACTAGGTCACCTGCGGTATCGAGCGCGACCACATGGGCTTGATTGGACAGGTAGTAGACCCGATCGTTTCCGACAAAAGGAGTGGAGCAAACGCCCTGTAGAGGCCAATCATTGACCCGCCCAGCGGGTAGCTTCGTGTGTGTTACCTGCCACAAGAACTCGCCATTACTAGTGTTGAACGCCATAACCACACCGCGATCACCGGTCAAATTGGGGTCACGAAGCCCCTCGTTATTTGTGCCGACATAGACTTGGCCATCAAGAACAACGGGGCCAGCATAAGCTTGTGAGCCTACCGGCTGCGACCATTTCACGTTCAGCTCGCTTTCGACGTCCCAAGTATCTGGAAGGTTTGTTTCGCCCGAGACCATGTTGCGCGACGGGGTATTGCCGAACATCGCTGCCTGCCCTGATTGTCCGGTGGTCTTTCCGTACAACGGGCTAAACTCCACCACGGCCGCTAAGATGATTACTGCGGCCATCAGCCAACCACGCCTTCGCATCATTGGTTCTCCATCACTTGTACGTTGTCAAAAAAGATATCTACTGGTGAATAGCCATAGATCCCGGGGCTCCCGCTGCTAATTCTCATGGAATCTTCAGCAGTAATTGTCCATTCCTCGGGTTCTCTGGTTCCACGCTCCCACACTTTCCCGTAGACAAGGGCGCGGTCTGGGCCAACTTCGACAGTAAGTTTCATTGTGTACCACTTGTCCTCTCGCCACTCGAACGGAACCCTCTGCATCATGCGTAGCTCTGCCGCCCAAGCGCGCACCTCAAGTCTGTTATAGCCCCCCTGCAAATCGAGTGTGTACCCGCCATTGATAAGCCCGAGGTCAGGGCGGGTACGCCGTCGTCGGGCACCCATGATGTCGGCTTGAACTGTGTAGCCAGTCATCGACGAGGGACCCATGTAGATGACGTGACGGTTGAGTCCAACCGGCGAGCGGCTCTTGTTGAGTACCATGCCGCCATCTAGTTCCTGTACCTGGAATCGGCCACCCCCCATCCACCAATTAGGTTTCTGGCCCGACTCGAAGTTTGTGGCCCAAGGCAGAGGAGCAAAGGAGCGAACGCGGGCTTCGGCGCTCAGGTTTCCAAGCTCAGCAGTGACTTTGCCAGCTTGGTTTTCGCCAGCGGCCGGACGAAACGTGCCAGCATCATCGATAGTGCCACTGAGACCGTCGAGAAGCCACGAGGCATTGTTTTGGGGTCCGAGCTGGTTGCCATCGGCGTCGAATGCCCTGACTTCAAAGGAAATTTCTTCCCCTGCCTTGACGATGAGTTCCGCCGGTATGACTTGTAGTCGGGACGGTTCCCTGGTCTCAGTGGAAGAAGCAGTTTGAAGAACAGGCAAACCTTCCCCGCTGTAAGAAGCTCCTGGATCACCGATACAGAAGATGCCAGCCTCTGTACTAATGTAGATGCGCCCGTAAGCTATAGCCGGGGAGCCGTAGATCTCCGCATTACGCTCCTCCCCTGGAACGCGGATTTCCTCAGTGTCCAGGATCGAAAGGGCACTTGGGTCAACCCCCAATATATAGACACGGCCGTTGACTTCTGTGTAGTAGACCTTGTCGTCGGCCCACACTGGCGAACTCTTGCCTACAGTGCCAACGTTAAGTTGCCCTAGCTCTGCGCCTGTATTGGCGTCCAGCGCGATTAATTTTGATGAGTTATCGACGACGTAAAGGACGTTGTCGTGGTAGAGCGGTGAAGAAAAACCGATCCCGAGGGCGTTGGCGCGCCAAATCTCACCGTTGCTGGTGATGTTGCCGGAGCCGGTTCCTTCGATCGCTATAACGCGACCCATGCTGGCATTGTCGATATTTTCCTCGCTGTGGGCGAGATAGACAGTTGTGCCGACGACGACTGGTGTTACGTTAATGCCCCGCTTGCTAAGTTCGAATTCCCAAACGGGATCTCCGGTGCCGACATCCATGGCATAGACCCAGCCATCGGCAGCGCCCGCAATTAGCAGTCGGCGACCATCAATCTCGGCGACCACCGGAGTGCCCTGAGTGTTGGCATCGGCCCATGGCCTGTTACCCGGTAAAGAGTTCCACAGCACTTCACCAGTGAGCTTGTCAAATGACCAAAAGCGATGTCGAGGAGCCCCGTGCTCGCCCCAATTTGCTCCTATATTACTGAGGATAAGCTGGGTACCATCGATGACAGGGTTCTGTGTGCGGCCTCCATAGCCTGAGGCACGCCCCGTGTCTTCGCCCAACCGCCATTCCCACACGGTATTGCCCTCACGGTCGAGGGCAATCAGCAGGCCGTCTACACCGTGATGGTAGAGGTAGCCCGTCTCAGGATCGCCAATGACACTTGCCCAGCCGACGCGCGAGAACGGTACGGTGGTGTGGTAGACGTTGAAAGTTCGTTCCCACAACGGCGTGCCGTCGCCAGCATCCCAGCAAGCGACGACAGCCTGCTTGGTCATGCCGTCGCCTTGTCGGCCGTTAGCACAAACGCGGCCATCGAACACCGCCGGTGTCGAACGACCGACGAATGCTTGTTGCCAGATGAGGTTATCGCCGTCGATTGCCCAATCGGACACGAGATTGATCGCGGAAGATTCCCCTGTCTCGTTTGGACCGCGCCAGCTCGGCCACTCCTCGGTTGCTCCACCGGCACAGGCGATATTGCTTAGCAAGGTGGCAAAAATTACCAAACCACCAATAAATCGCTTTACGGATGCTCGGCGTGGAGCATGAGTCTGTAGCGTGGGCATTCGTATTCTCTCAGGATCTTTACTTGGGAAGGTTGCCGGATGAATTCGGTGGGGCCCCCTGATCGTATGTTTGCTTCTCCGAGGCCGCAACCGTACCTGGATGGCATTTGTCCTAAGGAAAAAAGACGCGAGTGATTGTCCAATAGAGGCCAATGACTCCGATCGTTAGTGAGAGAGGCACGCTTATTCGTGGACGGTACCAGTCACGGTGCCGAAATACGCCCAGGGCAAGAAACGCCGCCAAGATCACCGCGAGTTGTCCCAACTCGACGCCCGCGTTAAAGCTCAACAAAGCTGTTAGGTATTCACCGGGTGGCAATCCGAGTTGAGCCAACACCCCGGCAAAGCCAAGGCCGTGCAAGAGGCCAAAACCAAAAACGACCGCCGGGCGCCATGGTTTGAGTTCGCCCGTGATGACGTTTTCGAACGCGACCCATGCGATTGACAGAGTTATTAAGGGTTCGACGAGCGATGGTGACAAGCTCACGACGCCGTAGGTTGACAGTCCCAATGTAAAGGTGTGAGCAGCGGTAAACGCGGTGACCTGTGCAAGTAAAGGCCGCCATGAAGTGTTGAGCAAGAAAAGACTGAGCACAAAAAGCATGTGATCGAGTCCGAGCGGCAGGATATGTTCAAAACCCAGGTACAAGTATTGGCCAATTACATTCAGGCGGCTCGGCGGCGGAGGTGGTTCGTCCAAAGCATAAATTTCGGAACGATCACCGCGTTCCAGTATTTGACGTAGCGTGACGAGGTTGCCCAACTGGTCTGATGCGAAGGACTTTGGGTTCTCATCGAATCCAGAGGTTGTCCCATAGTTGAATCTAAGCATCTCGTTGAGCAAGTCCGTTTCAACCTGGTGCCCCCTCACGTCGACGAAAGAGATATGTAGTGGTGGAAACGCCCGTGATGCTTGCAAGCTTAAGTTGGTCGCCTCGGTGGGAATTAAACCGGTCATGCGGGCCGTGAGCCCGAGCATCGTGTTAGTGCTCCGTGCGGCCACTGTATTTTGATCCGGGAAAGTGATCTTGGGTAAAAAGACCTCATTGTCGAAGCGAATCCGCACACGCCGAAGGAACGTTTGTCGAAGGTCATCGATGGTTTGGTTGAGTTCGGCCTCTGACATCGCATCCAGCATGCCCATCAATTGGACGTCGTCCGTATCCTGCGGCATGCCTAGTGCCAAAGCATCGAGGTCGACTTGCATGTCGATACGAAAATCGCCTCCGAGAAGCAAAACCACCGTAGTTCGAGTGAAGCTCAGATCGTGAGCGGTTGCCCTTGGAACAGCCAGCAAGGCAAAGACGGCGATAATGGTAGCTGCAGGCAAGAAACAGTAGCGTGGCAGGTTCCATGCACGCGGTTCCCGGCTAGGGACGGCCCTATAGCGTTTGTTGCGCACAGCCAACTTTGGCAAAGGATTCTCCGCAAGGTCAAGGGCGGAAGATCGCCCGCCAAGAATTTTACCAGTGAGCAACGTCCGAGCTACAGTTGACCTTCCAAGTATGGCTGACCTTTTCAAGAGTCGCCATCTCGGTCACAATTCTGAGCATTCCACGAACTTTAGGTTCTATCTGCTAACTGCCAACAGTCCGGGAGCGCACTAATGAAGCAAACTGATGACTTTCCTGCTGCTCGTCCACGCCGATCGCACTTGTTGTTGGTTCTCTTTGTCCTGGCCGCCGGCTCGACAGCGTGCTCACTCATGGTTAACACGCCTGACCGGGAGAGCCCCGGATTCGCTGTCGATTCGATTCGCCAGGAGGATATGCGTGCCGATCTGTTTTTTCTGGCTTCCGACGCAATGAATGGGCGTGCGGCAACTAGCCGAGACGTGGCAATCACTAGCGAGTTCATCAAGGCTCGGTTCCAAAGGCTCGGGTTGATTCCAGGTGGTCCTGAAAACTCGTACTTCCAGGCGTTCAACTTAGTGTCGGCGACGCTTGGAGACGGTGATAATTCGCTGGTGATCGACGGTATTGATACCGGTGGAATACGCCGACGGTCGATCGGAGAGGATTACTACACGCTAAATTTCAGTGCCTCCGGATCGGGCAGCGGCGAGCTCGCCTACGCTGGATTCGGCATCGTCGAGCCGCGGCTCGGTTACGACGACTACCAGGGCGAGAGCGTGGAAGGCAAGATCGTTCTGGTGCTCGATAGGGAACCCGGAGTCACTGACCCTGCGAGTCCCTTTGATGGTGTGGTTACTGCTGAGCAGTCGCGGGATTGGCGCAAAGCGTTGGTGGCACAGGAGCGGGGTGCTGCAGGGATTCTGTTCGTGAGCGATGTGCACAACCGATCTGAGAATACAGACTACACATCTGCGGCGGAGAACTATTGGCGCGTTAGTCAACGCCCGCGCGTCACCCTTGAAACTTGGATGGACAAGATCGAGATTCCGGCCGCACGCGTTTCGGTACAACTCGCCGAGCGTCTAGTTGCCGAAAGTGGGCAAACCCTCGAGCAACTCTCTGCCGGAGCGGAGCCTGGAAGTGGCCATGGGGTCCTTGCCATTCCAGGTCCCAACGTTCAGATCAACGCATCAGTCAATCGCCAAGCGATTCCAGCACGCAACGTACTTGCAATGGTCGAGGGATCGGATCCCGACGTGGCTGACGAGGTGGTAATCATTTGTGCCCACTTCGACCATGATGGAGCCAATGAACAGGGTGTTTTTAACGGTGCGGATGACGATGGTTCGGGGACGGTTGCATTGCTAGACATTGCCGAAGCCTACGCTTTGGCGGCTGCACGTGGAGAGGGTCCGCGCCGCACGGTGCTGTTCGCTGCATGGGATGCTGAAGAGCGGGGCCTGCTTGGTGCTTGGTACTACACGGAGGCTCCAACGTTCTCGCTGGGGAGTACAGTCGCGGTGCTCAACATGGACATGATCGGACGCAACGAGGAAGTTCCAGCCGACGGCGGCAATCGGTTCCGTGGCCTGGAGCCCCAGACAGCTGAGTCAAACGCCAATGCAATCAATATTATGGGGTACTCCCACAGTTCCGACCTTCAGGACGAAGTCTCGGAGGCCAATGGGCAGATTGGTCTCGAGCTTAAGTTTCGTTATGACAACAACACCTCAAACCTGTTGCGGCGATCGGATCATTGGCCGTTCCTCCAGGTTGGTGTGCCAGCCACCTTTTTTCACACTGGTTTGCACCCCGACTACCATCGGTTTACCGACACCCCCGATCGTATCAACTACCCGAAAATGGAAAAGATCGCGCGGCTTGTTTACATGACGAGTTGGAGTCTGGCGAACGACGATGGTCGTCCAAGCCTCGACCGTGACCTGTAGTGATCGAAACAAAAGAAGGACGTAACATGAGACGTCTGGTGGGATTGGTCCTCCTGATGGCAACATTTGGCGTCGTTGCTTCGAGTGAACTCACTGCTGAATTCGAGGTGGCCCCTAGACTTGTCGTGGATGGAGATTGGCCGATGTGGGGAAACACGCTGACCCGTAATATGGTTTCGGACGCGACAGGATTGCCGGCCGAGTGGGATACCGATACCGGTCTAAACGTTAAATGGGTTGCGGCACTTGGATCAGCGAGCTACGGCAACCCAGTGGTTGCTGATGGCAAGATCTTCATCGGTACCAATAACGAACTCATGCGTGCCCCTGATGTCGCCGGTGACAAGGGCATCGTAATGGCATTTCGGGAATCGGACGGCAAGTTTCTCTGGCAGATGGTGCACGACAAGCTAGAAAGCGGGCAGGTTAACGACTGGCCATTCCAGGGCATCTGTTCTTCGCCTACCGTTGATGGTGACCGTCTCTACTACGTGAGCAACCGCGGGGAAGTCGTTGCTCTCGATACCGAAGGTTTTCTCGACGGCGAAAACGATGGGTTATTCACCGATGAGGTCCGTGCTGGTGAAGTGGATGGTGATGTCGTATGGAGTTTCGACATGATTGGTCAGCTCGATGTATTCCCCCACAATATGACCAGCAGCTCCCCAGCTGTCTACGAAGACCTAGTGATTGTTAATACATCAAACGGTCGGGACGAGGAGGGCCATCTGCCGTCACCGCACGCTCCCGATCTGATCGCGCTAGACAAGCATACTGGGGAGCTCGTGTGGCGTGCTTCGCCGCTCGGCGAACAAATTCTGCATGGCCAATGGTCATCTCCAGCGGTAGCCGAGATCGACGGTGTTATGCAAGTTGTCATTGGCCAGGGAGATGGCTGGGTCCGTGGTTTCGAAGTTACTACTGGTTCAATGTTGTGGGAGTTTGATACCAACCCGATCGATGCGGAGTACCCGCGCACCCGCAACAACATTATTTCCACGCCGGTGATCTGGGAGAACAAGGTGTTCGTTGCCAACGGGCAGGATCCAGAAAACGGCGAGGGGCGTGGTCGTCTCCATGCGATCGATGCAACGCAGCGCGGGAACGTTACTGAGTCAGGTTTGGTGTGGCGTGTTGAAGAGATCCGCCGTTCGTTATCAACGGCAGCAATTCACGACGGGTTGTTGTATTTGGCTGATTTCAGCGGCTTTTTCCGCTGCTTCGACGTTAGCACCGGGGAGGAAGTATGGATGTACGACACCTTCGCGGCAGTGTGGGGTTCTCCGCTGGTCGCCGATAGCAAGGTTTACCTTGGAGACGAGGATGGTGACGTTATTGTCTTGCGTGTTGGCCGGGAAATGGAAGAGCTTGCCGAGATGAACCTTGGTAGTTCGATCTATGGTGCGCCAGTTGTGGCTAACGGCGTGCTCTATATAAACACCAGGAGCGAGCTCTACGCTCTAGTGCAGCAGTAATCTATCGGTCACTGGTCCCTTCAGCGATGGCATAAAGCCGATCACCGGCGCGGATGTAGAAGTGTCCATTTGATACTGCTGGCGTGCTTAGCGTGTAGCCCGGAAGTGAATTGGTGGCCAGGATCTCGAACTCGCGCCCGGCCCTGTACACACTGGTAACTCCGTCCTCACTGATGATGTAGATTTTGCCTTCTACTAGGATTGGAGAGGCGCTGTAGGTGCCGGGTTCAATACGCTGGTTTGTATAAACGACCTCGCCGGTCGCAAGATCCAGGCAATGGACAACGCCATTGTCTCCGACGATATATAAAAGTTTGCCGTCCGAGACTGGTGTGGGTACGTCAGGGCCGTCGCCGAAAGACCACAACAGATGTGATGTCGTTACATCGCCGCGCCCGCCTGCCTTCAGTGCCAGCATTGGTCGCACCCGGGTGGGGGCGATAATGATGTCTCCAATCACCACCGGTGAGGCGATGATCCGGTAGTTGCGGTCGTTCCGAGGGTTGAGACCGTCAGCACGCCAGAGCTCCTCACCAGTTTCGAGGTTGTGACCGGTCACTACGTCGCCGCCGGTGATAACAATCTCTTTTACTCCATCGTATTGCAGCAAGGCTGGCGTACTGTATGAGTCTGGAGACTCACTGATAGCGTCGGTTGGGCGTTCTACCATCCAAACCGTCTCGCCAGTCATCTTGTTTATGCGTAGCACATAGGACGGATCGTCGGTCTTCATGCCGTGCAGCACTTGCACGTAGAGCGCATCTTCGTGCAGTAGCGGCGACGAAGCGAAGCCCCAGTTAAGGCCGAACTTCCAGTAATCGTTAGATATGTTACGCGCCCAGATTTCCGTGCCTTCGAAGTCGAAGGCACGCAACCAGCCGGTCCCAGTCATTACCCAGACGTACTTTCCGTCTGTGACAGGCGAGGGGGACGACATGTTTTGCTTGCGCTCCTGGTGGTCTCCATCACTAAGGAACTTCTTCCATATGATTGAGCCATCATGGCGATTGACGCGCCACAACTCGACGTTCAAGTCTCTGGATTGCGCGGGGGGCTGCACGGGGGTGGCCTGACTTTGACGCCGTCGGCGACCATACCCACCGCCACCACCTCGTTGAACATATGAAACAGTCAAAAAGATGGTGTCATCCCAGATAATTGGGGTGGAGCCTGTCCATGCTGGCATTTCAAGCGTCCAGGAGATGTTTTCAGTATCGCTCCAGGTAATTGGTAGCCCAGTCTCGCTGGTTGTTCCGTCGAGATTGGGCCCACGCCACTGGGGCCAGTTTTCGGCCACTGGGGAACCCTCTGCGCTGACCTTGTTGGTGTTGATCGCGAAGATGGCAACGGTGGCGATCATGAATAAAAGGATCGTCAGTCCAAACGTCTTTTTCACTGGGTAATCGTCCTCATGAGCCGTTGGGAAATTGCTTAGTGCTGTTAGCACTAGATTCGCCCACGTGTTCATCGATTTGAATGACTGTGCGGCGCACCCTGTTTGTGGGCGCGTTGATGAGCATGTTCATCGTCCTTGATTTTGCTTTCATTGCCAAGGGTGGCAATCATTCCCGTTCTGCTGGGGGACATGTCCAGATGGTGATCTACTGCCAGGTGCTGACGCAACGGTTCGTAACCGAAGTCGTCTTCGAAGTCCCGCCAAACGCTGTGGATATGATTGGCGTTGTTTTGAGTGTTGTCATATTCGATGACGAACGTTGGACCTTGGATCCTGTAGTAATGCCCCTCACCGGGTTCAGTGCTGCCGGCCCAGGCAAAATGAACGCGCTCGACTCCAGCCTGACGAATTTTTGCCATCTGGTAATCGAGTAGGGCTGGATTCATGCGGTCGCCGTAGACGTCCATTAACTCCATGAGAATAGCGTGCTGGGCATCGTTAATGTCGGCGACCGAAATTCCCTCGGGAGCCCCCATTTCGGCACGTTGAAAATTCTCTGTGAGGATATCTTGAGGAGCTTCACCGGCCAGGATTACGTGAGCGCGTTGCCCTTCATCAAACGAATTGAGCAATTCAAAACCAAGGTCTTGCTCACGGGAGAACGGGCTCAGTCCAGCGTGGACTTCTGAGTCTTCGGGGACCCGGGCCGGATTTCCGCCGAAGAACGCTGGCGTGCCTGATACAAGATGGTTATCAACGATGGTGAAGCTAGCAGAGAAATGATGTCCTTCGAATCGCCACGCCCAGGAGTCTTCAGTGGTTGGCTTGCCGAACACCATCAAGTAGTAGTTGCCAGGGTTGCGCATCTCGCGACCGCCCGAGGTTGAAAAGAGAAACTCTTCGAGCTGGACAATTTTGAATGCCTGCTCGGTTCCATTTGCGCCCAGTCCATCGCCTAGCAGCGTTCGAAGATCTGTCATTTGGTCAGCATCAAGATCCCCTATCCGAAGCCCGACACGGTCGACCGGTGTATAGAACCATTCGTGCCTTATGGGGTCGTCAAAAGGAAACTCTGCCGACTGTATTTGCTCAGGGCTGAGCCTGCTGACCAACGCTTCCCAAGCGCCTAGCATGGGGGCTGCCGATGGGGCCTCTATGGTTACGGTTTCTTCGGGGCCGGGTGGTGTGGTTCCGGCACAAGAAACGAGGGAGAAGCCGAGAGTGGCAACGGTCGTTAGTAGTGCAGTGCACGGTAGTATTTTCCGGATCACGGACCCTCCTCGGGATGAAAGGCAGTTAGACATTCCATATTGTCCAATGTGTACCACGAGCGAGTGGGAGATAGCACGGGGCAAAACGTCTAACCTTCAAGTCCGGCGAGCTTCCTGAAGGGTTGTCGTAACTCCTTCGGGGTACGGCAGGGGTGGTTTGATGTCGCTTCGACCCACAGGTGCTGTGTGCTGCCGGTGACCAACAATTCATCATCACGTCGGACCTCGTAGGCAAAACGAATCGCCCGACTGGCAAGGTCCTCAATCCAGCAGGTAACGCTCGCCGTTTCCCCGTAACGGGCTGGCTTTCGATAACGGACCTGCAATTCAATGTTCAACAGCCTGTAGCCAATTCGCTCAATATCCGCATAGTGGTAGCCACTTCGGGCGCACAAGTCCGTGCGCGCCAGCTCGAACCACACAAGGTAGTTTGCATGGTGTACGAGGCCCATTTGGTCCGTTTCGAAATAGCGAACCTCGACGTCGATTTGGGTGCGAATCGCTTCTCCCATATGCTTCGTGTCCAGCCTAGAAATGTTGCAGCCTATCTCGGTTGCATATTGATTGACATTGAATCTTCCCAATACGGTACACACTTCTTAAGAACTCCATTTCCCCGGGCCGAGCGGTGTGGAGAATGCAAGAGGTTCTCGAAGCCAAAATTCACTGTTGCTTGTCCCGTGTTGTGTGATATCAGAACGGCCAGTGGCGGCCCCTCTTGTTTACAGCTACCTTCTCGGGATGGAGATTTTGGAGTGATGATTCGTCTGAGTGGTTCCCGAGGGGTGTTGCGGTGAAGTGGTCCTCGGTGTTGTCTCGCGAACGATCTCAGCAGCTTGCTGTAGAAGAAGCGCTCGAAAGCATAGCTGTTGATCTTCAGGGTGAAGCCCCCGATCTTATCCTGATGTTCGTCTACTCGAGCCAGACCGACCAGTATCCGGCAATGGCAAAAGCAATAGTGGAGTGCTATCCAGATGTTGCCTTGGTTGGGTGCTCGGCTGCTGGTGTGGTCGGCGGTGGACATGAGATTGAGCATGAGCCAGCACTTTCGCTCACAGCCGCTGTTTTGCCGGGGGTCCAAGTCGAGGTGTTCCACCTGCTACCCAATGAAATGGAACTGCTCGGTGACGAGCCACTTATGTGGCGCCGTCGATTTGGTTTGGAGCCTGATGCTGAACCCAGCTTCGTGTTATTCGCTGACCCGTTTACCTGCGATGCTAATTTGTTGATTCGAGCACTTGACGATGCCTATGCGGCAAGTCCGAAGGTAGGGGGCTTAGCCAGTGGCGGCAGATCTCCCGGCGAGACCCAATTATTTGCCGGGGAGGAGATTCACTCCGTGGGTGCTGTTGGCTTGGTGCTTCGCGGCAATATTGTGATGGATACGATCGTTGCACAGGGGTGCCGACCAATCGGTGCCCCACTTTTTGTCACGTGGGCCGAAAACAATGTTTTGTGTCAGCTGGAGGGTAGGCGTGCTACCGAGGTGCTTTCCGAGCTTTATGATTCGCTCTCGTCCGGCGACCAGAAGCTTTTCCGCCGTTCGCTCCACCTCGGAGTAGTTATGCAGGAGGGTGAGCAGGAATATCGTCACGGCGATTTTCTTATCCGGAACGTAATCGGTATGGACCCAGAGTCCGGCATTCTGGCGGTTGGGGAGCAACTCGAAAACGGCCAGGTGGTGCAGTTTCATGTACGTGACGCCAAGACGTCGGCATCTGATCTGGAAGCTATGCTCAGTCGTTGCAAACAAGACCTTGGCACGGCCAGTCCGGAAGGCGCTTTGCTATTTTCGTGCCTTGGGCGGGGCGAGAGCCTCTATGGAATCGTTGATCACGATACCAATTTGATTGCTTCGAGCCTCGGCAACCTGCCAATCGGTGGTTTCTTTTGCAGCGGCGAAATCGGCCCTGTTGGTGGCCGGAGCTTTTTGCATGGATATACGAGTTCGATTGCCGTGTTCCGCCCCCAGTATTCACAGCTCGGCTGACCATGCGCAGGTTCCAACAGTATGTTTTGCCAGGAATCATCTTTCAGTCAGTCTTGATTGGCGGTGCTTATTCGACCGGCCGAGAGATCGTTCAATATGGGGCGCGTTTTGGTCCCCGCGGCCTATGGAGTATCGTCGCCATTTTTCTGGGTTTTTCGCTTATGTGTGCGCTGGCTTTCGAGTTCTCCCGTGTCAGCCGGGCCTATGATTACAGGAACTTTGTACGGGCATTGATTGGTCCTGCCTGGCCCCTGTTCGATGTGTTGTTTTTTGCCATGGCGATTCTAGTGATCGCCGTTGTAGGCGCAGCATCTGGCGATGTTGTTGAGGAAATCCTTGGTTTGCCGTACTGGGTCGGTGTCGTTGTGGTTGTTTGTTTGGTCGGTGCGCTCAACACTAGTGGGCGCGCTGCTATCGAGCGTTTCAAAACGGTGGGCTCGGTGGTGCTCTATGTTGGCTACATCCTGTTTGCTGGTGCTGTTCTGTATGAGCGCTGGCCGCAGACCATGGTGGCGTTGCGCGAGGGGCCAGGCACAGCCGGGGGTGATGCTGGGGCTTCGATCGCCGCCGCTTTCGGTGTTGGGATTCTCTACGTTGGTTACAACCTGGCAAGCCTGCCGGCGGCGTTCTTTACATTGGACCGGCAGACTACGCGCCGGCAGGCGTTCGGGGCTGGCATCATTGGTGGCCTGATGGCGACAGTGCCGTTTATTCTCACCTACCTGGCGATCATGGGCTACTACCCCGATGCTGAAGTGACTGCGGCGAACGTACCCTGGTTGGTTATGCTGGACCGTGTTGGTGGCGACACTCTACTCGCGGTCTTTGCCTTTGTTGTCGTCTGGACACTGGTCGAAACAAGCACCGGGATGATCCACGCGATCATCGAGCGTGTCACCGTGAACCTCGCTGAAGTTGGCCGTCAACCGATGAGCCGCCGCCAGGTCGGGACGTTGACGGTTGCGGTGCTAGTCCTTGCCGCTGTTCTGTCACGCTTCGGGTTGATCGAGTTAGTGGCGAGGGGCTATACGTTGATGGCCTACGGGTTCCTCTTGTTGTTCGCTCTGCCGCTGTGCACGGTCGGTGTGTACCGGATCTTCAAGGCGCCGGCGCGCTGAGTTAACTGTGGTGACGCCACAGCCTTCTACGACACTCTTCCGTCCACAGGCTACTATCAAGGCATGGATGAACCTGAACATCATTGCTGTCACGGAGAAGGTGCCGCCGAGGTTGAAAGTGGCGGGAAGGGCAAGGTAGACGTACCGGCGAGTGTCCCTGCCTGGGTGTGTCCGATGTGTCCCTCGGTACGTGAGCCAGGCCCCGGAGCCTGTCCGATGTGCGGCATGGCGCTCGAGTCGGAGGAGGTCGTCGGAGTGGCGACCTGCTACACCTGCCCGATGCACGCCGATGTGCAAAAAGAAAAGCCGGGGTCTTGCCCGATCTGTGGCATGGCGCTGGAGCCTATGACGGTCGTGCTCGAAGATGACAATCCAGAGCTCGATAACATGCGGCGACGTTTCTACGTCAGCCTCGTTTTCACAGTACCAGTGTTTGTTCTGGCGATGTCAGAGATGGTTCCCGGTCAGCTCCTGCAGGAGGTTTTCTCGCCGGTGTGGCTCGGTTGGGTGCAGTGGTTGCTGGCGACGCCAGTGGTCTTGTGGGCCGGACTCCCGTTTTTCGAACGCGCCGTGGCGTCTCTGCGCAACCGCAGTCCCAATATGTTCACGCTCGTCGGGTTGGGGACGGGGCTGGCCTACGTATACAGCTTGGTTGCGACCCTGGCGCCAGGTGTGTTTCCCGGATCCTTCCGCAGTGAGGAAGGCGTCGTTGCCGTCTACTTCGAGGCGGCGGCGGTCATTATCACACTTGTTTTGCTCGGCCAGGTACTCGAACTACAGGCGCGCAGCCGCACGAACTCAGCGATCAAGGAACTGCTTGGCCTCGCGCCCGTGACCGCGCGGCGGATCGATGACGATGGATCCGAGCAGGACGTTCCTCTCGACAAGGTTCAAGTCGGCGACCACCTTCGCGTTCGCCCCGGTGAAAGGGTGCCCGTCGACGGCGTCGTGACCGACGGCGGCAGCGTCGTTGATGAGTCGATGGTGACAGGTGAGCCTGTCCCGGTGGAGAAGATTGTCGGTGACACGCTTACCGGAGGAACTGTGAACGGCACCGGGGCCCTGATAATGGAGGCTCGAAAGGTCGGCCGTCACACGCTGCTCGCCCGCATCGTTCAAATGGTGAGCGAGGCGCAGCGTAGCCGGGCGCCTATCCAAAAGCTGGCTGACGTCGTGTCCGCCTACTTCGTTCCCGCTGTCGTGTTGATCGCAGTGTTGACGTTCGCGTTTTGGGCGACTTTGGGGCCCAGCCCAAGGATGGCCTACGCTTTGGTCAACGCCGTTGCTGTGTTGATCATTGCCTGCCCCTGTGCACTTGGGTTGGCGACGCCGATGTCGATCATGGTTGGCATGGGGCGCGGCGCGAGAGCTGGCGTGTTGACCAAGAATGCCGAAGTCCTCGAAATCCTCGAGAACATCGATACGTTGGTCGTCGACAAGACTGGGACGCTGACAGAGGGTCGACCGAAGCTGGTCTCCGTGCTCGCGGTCGACGGACCTGAAGCCATGGGTGCAAACTCCGGGGGCGATGCCGACAGCTTTCTTGCGCTCGCTGCTGCGTTAGAGAAGTCCAGCGAGCATCCGCTTGCCGCGGCTATCGTCGCAGGTGCGATCGAGAAGGGGCACTCTGTTCCTTCGTCTGACGATTTTGTCTCCCATACAGGCAAGGGAATCACCGGGAACGTCGGCGGGCGGTCGGTCGCTGTGGGCAATGAAGCGTTGATGACGGATCTCGGCGTCGGGACGGCGGCTCTTGCCGATCGCGGCGCGGCACTGCGAGATGATGGACAGACGGTGATGTACGTTGTTCTGGATGGCCGCTTGGTCGGTTTGCTGGGGCTGGCTGACCCGGTCAAGCAGTCAACTCCGGAGGCTCTACGCATGTTGGCCGCCGAAGGTGTGCGGGTAGTGATGATCACCGGTGACAATGTGGCGACCGCGGTGTCGGTGGCATCGAGCTTGGGTATCGAGGAGTTCGAGGCCGAAGTTCTACCGGAAGGTAAGAGCGCGGCCGTCGAACGCTTGATAGGAGCGGGGCACGTCGTGGCGATGGCCGGTGACGGAATCAACGATGCGCCGGCGCTCGCTAAGGCCAACGTCGGCATCGCCATGGGGACCGGAAGCGACGTTGCCATCGAGAGCGCCGACGTGACGCTGGTAAAAGGTGATCTCCGTGGTGTTGTCCGCGCTATCCGGTTGAGTCGCACGACGATGAAGAACATACGCCAGAACCTGTTCTTCGCTTTCGTCTATAACTCCCTCGGAGTGCCGCTCGCGGCGGGAATCCTCTATCCTCTTGTCGGTTTGTTGCTGAGCCCGATGATTGCTGCTGCCGCCATGACGCTCAGCTCAGTTTCAGTGATTACCAACGCATTGCGGCTTCGTAACGCCGAGCTATAGCGGGCCGTGGCGAGGCCCGGTGTGGTCTGGTACCGGGCTTTACTCCCCCACCACAATGGGAGTTCAGATGTCGCTACTCGAATCGTTGTTTGACGCGCTGCGGGGCGGCTCGCCTCGCATGCAAAAGGCCGGTGTCGACGAGACCGAAACGGTACGCAAGATTGCCCGCGCTCTGAACGAGCTCGACACCGACCGGGCGAGCTACATTGCCACTTTTGCCTATATTCTTGGCCGCGTTGCGATGGCCGACCTGGAAATCAGTGAGGACGAAACGCGAGCTATGGAACAGATCGTCGCAGATCGCAGCGGATTGCCACTAGAACAAGCGGTCATGGTGGTGCAGATCGCCAAAAGTCAGAACCTGTTGTTCGGAGGCACCGAGAACTTCCTCGTCACCCGAGAGTTCAACGAGATCGCTGATGGCACCCAGAAGTTACAACTACTCGATTGTCTGTACACGGTTTCCGCCAGCGACGAAAACATCTCGACCATGGAGGACAACGAGATCGGCAAGATTGCCAGAGAGCTAAACCTGGGCCGCGAGGCGCTTATCCGAGCGCGCGAAGCACACGCCGAGTATCTTTCTGTGCTCCGGCGGCCAGATGGTTCGGGGAATCAGCCGGAATCTGTCGATTGACAATCCTTTCGCGGGCTCCTGGGACAGCACACTAGCGTCGGAACTCCTGCGACGTCCTCAGCACCGGAAACACTTTGGCCCCTGCCAGTGACCTGTCGAACACGTTCCAATTGGTCAGCCCGTCGTCAGAGCGTGGCTCCAACAAAGAAAAAGCCAGTCGTCCGAGCGGCTGTCCAACCAGAACCACCATGGTATCTGCCGGTAGCGTAACCTCAGTGGGCTCCCAGTTCCCCTCAAGCGTACGCTCGTTGTGTCCTTGAAATGGCCTTTCGGCCTCGGTCGATGATTCAATAACGAACTGCTCAGCCTGGATCATTGTTTCCGTGCCGAGAGGTTCCATTATCACGCCGTGAAGTTCGAGCTTGGTTAGTGCTGCCCGCTCGTTGACAGGGATAAAGTAGGCTGCTGGTGCCGTTTCTGTTTCGGTCGGTTGTGCTGTACCTGCCTCGAGCATCATCACCGGGTTCACGGCGTCGAGGCGCTGGGTGATCGTCCGGCCGCTGTACGGGTTGAGCACGGACTCGGTTTCGCCCATCAGGATCTCGACCGGCTCCTCCGATGGTACAAAAGAGGCACGGACGGCAAGTGTTTCCCCGATGATCGAGTGCTGATCAGCCGCGGCAACGATCTCGCGAATGGCATCTGCATTGATTGCCGCGTGGTTGAGAATTTCCTCGACAAACCACAGGCTTGCCATTACACGGTCTTCGAAGGTGGCGTACGCGTAGGCCTCGCTGAGGATGGCGAAACGATTACGCAATCCGACGTAATTATTGTTGAAACGCGGCCGATGGTCGAATGTTCGCCACACTTGCATGCCTTGGGCCTGCCCAGCGGCACCACCAGATACTCCGCGACGGCCACCTCGGCCACCGCGTCCCCTGGTGCCACCGCCGAAGCCCGCGTTGCCATAGTAATAGTAGTCCCAGCCGTGTTTGTTTTTTATCTGTTGTGTGACGGTTGGGAGCCAATCGCCACGCAACATTTCATCGATTTGGGTATACGTGTTCGGGTGCAGTGGCGGCGAATACGTCACGTGGTAGGCATGGCGGGTGCCGTTGGTTGTGTGCAGGTCGATTGCAACGTGGGGATCGTAGTTATTCATCATCTGAACCAGCGATCGTGCCTCGGGAGAGTCGAGCTTCATGTGGTCACGGTTCAGGTCGAAGCCTTGCGCGTTCGGCCGTTGTCCCATACCTGCTACCGGGCCATTTTGTGAGCCGCGGTTGTCTACCTTTACCAGTTCGTTGCCGTCAGCGTTGTAGAGGGGTGCGATCAGGAGCACCAGTGAATCGTCCCACTCAGCATGTTTGCCAAGCGCTAGGTCGCGCAACATCATGAGCATCGCTTCTTTTCCGCAAGCCTCGCCGGAGTGAATGCCGCCCTGGATCCAGACGCGCGTCTTGCCACTGTTGACTACAGCCTCGCGGGAAGTGTCGGAGACGTCACCGACGACCATCATCGGCAAAGCGAGACCTTCGTACGTGTAGCCGAACGTCGTCATCTGCATCCGGTCGGAAGATGCGTCGAATGCGTTCATCAGTTCGATGACATCGGCGTAGCGTGTTGTTTCGTCAAAATTGGAACGCTCGGCCGTGGTTAGCAAGGAGCCAACATCGGTGTTGCCACTTGGTGGGGCTGTTGCGCATGCTAGGGAGGCGTAAAAAGCAGCGAAAACCATCAAAAAAAGCAAGCTTCGAAATCTAAAGGAACGTTGCATAATGGATCTCACGGGGCGGTTCTAGGGGGGGAGCGAGAAGCCTAACAGCCCATGCTCTAGAGGCAAGGGAAATTCGCAAGCGGCAAGTTCCAGGTGGTCGCGACAAGCAGCCCTTTCTCGGCCTTGTTTTCTCCGCGTTTAACTCGGTTCTTTGCCATAAAAGAGAAGCATCGCAAGTTGATGTTTGCTGCCTGAGGCTGCGGATACCCTCTTGAAGATCGAACGATGCCGTAGGACGCTACTGGCTTCCTGTGCCGGCGGCTTGTCGGCGGCAGCATTGATCCCCAGCTAGGAGTTCACTGATATGTGCCCGCAGTTTCGAACGCAGCCAATCTTTTTGACGGTCTTTCTGTTGCTCGCACTGGTGACATCAGTAGTGAGTTTGCCTAGTTCGTCAGCGGCTATCCCCGAGCCGCAAAGTCCGTCCACCCTGGAAGATGCTTTGTTCGCCGACCTGCAGTGGCGAAACATTGGTCCTGCGAATATGGCGGGACGGGTAACGGACATCGAAGCTGTCGGCGATGACTTTTCAACAGTGTTCGTAGGTGCAGCGTCAGGAGGTGTGTGGAAGTCGACTAACGCTGGAACAACCTGGACGCCTATTTTTGAAAATTACGGCACTTCGAACATCGGTGACATTGGTATCTTTCAGCCCGACCCTGAAATTGTCTGGGTGGGCACCGGAGAGTCCTGTACACGCAATAGTGTCGGGTGGGGCGATGGTGTTTATAAATCGACAGACGGTGGCGAGACCTTCGTTAATGTTGGGCTCGCCGACACTCATCACATCGGAGAGGTGCTGACCCACCCAACGGACCCGGACATTGTGTACGTGGCGGCCCAAGGGCACTTGTGGGGCTACACGGGCGATCGCGGTCTCTTCAAGACTACTGACGGCGGCGAAACGTGGCTGGCGGTCTCCAGCGGCCTTCCAGATGACAATCGTACCGGGGCGACCGACTTAATTATGGACCCACGCAACCCAGAAATTCTGTATGTAGCTTTCTGGCAGCGCCTAAGGCAGCCGCATCGTTTCGACTCAGGTGGGCCGAACGGCGGTATCTTCAAGTCGACCGACGGCGGGGCGACCTGGGAAGAGCTTGTCAACGGACTGCCTGAGGGAGATACGGGGAAAATTGGTTTGGCGATCGCTCTATCCGACCCCGACACAGTGATGGCGATCGTTGAGCATGGTTTCCAGCCGCCACAGCGTGTCGATGGACAGCCCAACCCTGACTACGAGGATATGAGCCAGCTTGGCACCGGCATCTACCGGTCTGAGGACGGCGGTGATAGCTGGGAATATGTCAGTCGTTATAACAACCGGCCGTTCTACTACAGCCACATATGGATCGATCCGGTTGATGATGAGACGGTGTATGTGCTTTCTGGGAGTGCTCAGATCTCACATGATGGTGGGCGCACATTCGGTCGCAGCATGGGCGGAATTTCCGGCGATTTCCATGCCCTTTGGCTTAATCCCTTTAATCCCGACATCTTCTACGTCGGCAATGATAAGGGATCTTACGTAACCTATGACAAGGGCTACAGCTTCATCATGTTCGACAATATGGACCTTGGTCAGTTCTATGCCATTACAGCCGACTCGCGCGATCCGTACTACGTGTATGGCGGATTGCAAGACAATGGCAACTGGGGTGGACCATCCAATAGTCGTGACTACAACGGTATCCTCAACGACCACTGGTTCAAGTTTCACAGTGGAGATGGCTTCCATACGACCGTCGATCCAAACGACTGGCGCACCGTTTATACCGAGAGCCAAGGTGGAAACATACGCCGGCTCGATGCTTTGTTCCGCCAGCAGGGCAAGAGCATCACGCCGGATCGTCAGAACGTACTGAACATTGACGATTACCTTTTTGAGAGCGCTGAGCCACAGCCAGCGCAAGCCGGTGGCCGTCGCGGCGGAGGCCGCGGGGGTGGCAACCGGCTGCCGCAGGATCAATTCCGCTTCAACTGGAGCTCCCCACTGATCCTATCGCCGCATCAGACGACTACGATCTATTTCGGTGGCAACCACGTTTTCAAGAGTATCGACCGGGGTGATACGTGGACGATCGTTAGCCCCGACCTTTCGTACAACGATCCGGAGACGACCGATCGCGAATCAGGTGGTTTAACGAGCGACACCAGTGGCGCCGAGACTCACGCCACTGTGCTCACGATCGCAGAGTCGCCAATCAAGCCAGGGCTGATCTGGGCTGGTACCGACGACGGGCGCGTGCAGATGACGCGCGATGATGGCGGAGAATGGACTGATGTTCGCCCGAACGTCCCTGGTGTGCGCAGTGGCCTCTGGGTCAGCCGCGTCGTTGCATCACGTTACGCTGAAGAGCGAGCCTACGTCACTTTCGACGGTCACCGCTCAGACAACTTCGGCTCTTGGATCTTCCGGACCGATGACTATGGAGCTACATGGACTGACGTCAGCAGCAACCTGCCAGATGAACCGGTGTACGTTATCGTCGAAGACCATAAGAATGCCAACCTACTTTTCATTGGTACCGAGTTCGCTGTCTATGGCACGGTCAACGGGGGCGAGAGCTGGGCCCGGTTGATGAACGGCATGCCCACCGTTCCGGTGCACGACCTAATTATCCATCCTCGCGATGGGGACTTGATCGCCGCTACCCATGGGCGCAGTATCTGGATTCTTGACGACATTACCCCATTACAACAGCTTAACGCCGAGGTGCTCGCAGCCAGTGTCCACCTGTTTGACAACAAGGTGGCGACCCAATGGCGGGGCGTTAGTCGGGGTGCTACCCGCGGGCACAAGCTCTTCATGGGGCGAAACCCACTTTCGATCGACCAACGGGAGCCGGGCAACTCGCCGAGTGAGCTGATTAATTCCGCGGCCATCCACTTCTACTTGAAGAACGAGCCGCAAGACGATGTGAGCATCTCGATCAGTGACATTAGTGGCGAGGAGACTTTCGAGGTGGCGATCGATGCCACCGCAGGCATCAACCGATACTTCTGGCCGATGCGATTCTCGCAAGGCTCTGGCGACGCAGGCCGCGGTGGTCGCGGTGGTCGCGGTGGCTTACGTGGGATCCAGAGTTCCGACGTTGCGCCGGGGACCTACCTGGTGCGGTTGGTGGTTGACGGCGAGATTCACACGACCACGATTAGTATTCGAGCTGATCCAGAGACTATGGGCATCCGGTAGGCTGACTAATGGCAGTAGGGCAATAGCAAAAGCCCCGCAACCACCTAAGTGATTGCAGGACTTATGTTTCCATCAGTCGGGGTGAGAGGATTTGAACCTCCGACCCCCTGCTCCCAAAGCAGGTGCGCTTCCGGACTGCGCTACACCCCGATTGAAACCTGAGGATACCGACACCAACCCCTTGTTACCAAACAATTTTTTGACTTGAAACACTCTCCGAAGTTTTCCGCGTCTTGTCAGGGCCGTGCAACTGTTCTTAGTTGGGCTGCCAACGGCCCAAAAATTCAACCATGGCGCGCATTGCAGCGCCCCGATGCGACTGCACTGACTTCTGTTCACGACTAATTTCGGCAAACGTCAAGCCGAGTTTGGGTACAATAAAGATCGAATCGTAGCCGAACCCCTGGTTGCCGCGGGGGGCTAAGCTGATTGAGCCGTTACACCTCCCGGTTGTCTCGTGGACGATATCGTTGTCCAGTGTGAGTGAAAGATGACAGAAAAAATTGGCTGTGCGGAGTTCAACTGGGGTATCAGACAACTTGTCGAGCACCGCTTTGTTCCGCTGCTCTTGGCTTAGTGACTCGTCGATATAACGCGCTGATCGGACTCCCGGTTCACCACCAAGAGCATCGATCTCAAGGCCTGAATCATCGGCCAGAACGGGAGAATTAAGCTGCGAAGAGGCGAAGAGTGCCTTGCCACGAGCATTGTCGGCGAATGTTTCGCCCGTTTCCTCATAGTTGCCAAAGTTGCACGGTAGTCGTTCAGGAACCCAACAAGTCCCTTTGAGCAACGCAGTGAGTTCGGCCAACTTGCCTTCGTTACGGGTCGCGAAGACCAAACGGAGGCGCCCGCTTTGCCCGTTAGCCATCGATCCCACCTGGGTCCTGAGGCTGCTGGTCGGTCCCTCCTTCCTGTTCGATCAGCACCCAGTCCGCTGAGGGTTGCAGCGGGTGCGAAAGGTCTACATGGCCTGCGAGCGTCTCGATTTGTTCCCCCTCGACAAGGAATTGCACTGCGAATATCTCCGGAAAGCTCTCCGTTAATGTAGCCACGATGCTGTATACGGTATGGAGTTCGTTCAACGATCCGCCGCCGGAAAAATCGAAGAAAGACTGGTAGAAATCAATATATGCGACGCCACTCTGTGCGACCCATATCTCACGAACACGGGACTCCGGTGGGACCGGGGAAATGGTTTCGTCGCCGCTCCAGCTGATCAGTTCATCGACGGCACTGCGCACCTGCAAGTCAATTGTTGGTGGGGCAGCTACCGTGTGCAGCACCGGGATCAGACGTTCAAGACCTGAAACAATCAGGAAGAGCCGAAGGTCCATCGTGCCAGCTTCGGCGCGGGCGATCGATAAACCGTCGACGATCTCGGCGTCTGTTAGATCAAACGTCGTTGGCCTGGCCAGCGATTCAAGGGAAGAAGGGTCGCCAACCGTGGGTTGTACCGTCGGTACACTGGTGGCAGCAGTTGCGGGTGGGACTGGAGCCATCTCGGTGGCGTCGTCATTAGTGGCAGAGACACCGGGATTGTTGGAACCGGGGGAAAAGAAAAACACCCAACCGATAAGCACAAGAACGCTCAAAAGCATCGCGGAGATTGTAACGACTCTCCATGGAAAGTTGGCGTCATTTCGACTCATACGGGCTGCGGCTCCAAGTCGATGATTTTTTTGAAGTTATTGGCTAGAGCCGCCACCGATCAGCGACGCGTGGCGTTGCCGGTACCGGTTGAGACTCTGAAATAGCATGTTGGCGACCTGTTGCCGGTAGGCAGCATCGGCAAGCAGGCGTTCTTCATCAGGATTGGACAAAAAACCAACTTCAACGAGAACCGCGGGCATGTTGGCGCCCTTCAGGACCACGAAAGGTGCCTGCTTGATGCCCCGATCCGTTGTCCCCCCCAGCGAGTTCATGTTGGACTGGACCATTTCGGCCAGCACGCTGCTCTCGCGCAAGTGGGTTGTCTGTGCCATATCCCAGAGCAACATCTGCAAGTTCGAATCGCTGCCGGTTGGGCCCTCTAGTCCCATTGCGTTGTTCTCTATAGCCGCGAGGCGACGGGCGTCGTCATCGGTCGCTTGATCGGACAGGAAGAAAGTTTCGGCGCCATGCACGCCCCGGCCACGGTAGGAATTTGCGTGGATGGAAAGAAACACATTGGCCTTTACGTTATTGGCTAGAGCCGTGCGACCTTCTTTTTCCTTATAGATGTCTTGGTCACGGGTCAGGTATACCTCAAGACCGAGCTGTTCTTCGAGAAGCTGACCGAGGCGTTTCGAGATATCGAGCACGACATTCTTTTCCATAAGGCCAGTCGCGCCAACGGCGCCGACTTCGGCGCCACCGTGGCCGGGGTCGATTACGACGACTCGAAACCCTTGTTGCTGAGCTCCCACGCTTGCCATCGACGTTGCTAACATGATGATCGTGACAATCGTGGCCCGCAATAGTCTGGACATGCGCCATTGGTTACGCGATAAACATGGTCCAGTGTCACTATTCATGCGCGGCTTAATCCAGGATCAAAATATGGGGCCCGGACCCTGCCTTACCTCGGATCCATGAACCCGACGCACCCCACCCACGTGCCTATCCTAAGCTCCAAGTGTGCCCTGGGGAACCCCTGAACCGTCGCACAACCGATACGACGACCGAAGTCCTAATGTTTTTATAGCGCACGGCGGGACGATTCAAAAGTAACCGCCAAGACGCCGCAGCCCCTCGAGGATGGAAGCTTCCGCGGCGCCGAATGAGAGGCGCAGGAAACGCGAGGACTGTTTGCCGAACGCAGATCCCGGGACCGTGATGACGTTGGTTTTGTCGAGAATGTCCAGGGCCAACTCGAGACTGTCACCGCTGGGCGTTGCTTCCATGAGTACAAAAAAAGCGCCCTCAGGTGCGATCCGTGGAAGGCGGAGTTGATCGTCGATCAATTTGAGCATGAGTCCGCGGCGCCGGGCAAAGTCAGCACGTGTCCCTGCGGCGCGTTCGGCAGCGCCAGCGCCGAGGGCCCGTAGGGCCACGCGTTGAGAAAGCGTCGGCGCGCAGGTCACCGAATGTTGGTTGACGGCCGTGATGGCGCTGATGAACTCTGGAGGTCCGACCGTCCAGCCAATCCGCCACCCAGTCATTGCTTCAGTTTTCGAGAGGCTGTTTACTACCAAGCCACGATCGGACACGTCGAGAAACGACGGGCACGGTTCACCGTAATAGAACTCGTGGTAGACCTCATCTGAGATCACCATCAAGTCGTGAGCATCAGCGAAGGTTGCGAGTTCCTTGAGTTCCGAACTTGGGATGATGTGTCCAGTCGGGTTCGACGGGCTGTTGATGACAACTGCTCGGGTTTTTTTGGTAATCAATTTTTCGAGAGCATCAACGGAAAAGCAGAAACCGTCATCAGCTGACATCGGATAACAGACCGGTTGGGCGCCAGCGAGCGAGGTGATCGCCTCATAAGTCGGGAATCCAGGGTTCGGAACTAGGACTTCATCGCCAGCATCGACCGAGACAAGCATTGAGCCCAGTAGCCCCCCGTTGGCACCCACCGTGACGCACACCGAGTCCGCCGTGTGGTTTCCGGGAGCACGTTGGGCGATAAGCTCCCTTAACTCTAGGATCCCACCGTTAAACGTATAGCCAAGCGGTTTGGTTTCGAGAACAGTGAGCGCTGTATCGACGATCTCGGGTGCAGTGGTGAACGCTGGTTCACCGAGGCCGAGATTAATGGCGTCCGGCGGCGCGTTCTCGAAGACTTGGCGAATCAGTGATAGAGAGACGCCGTCGAGGCGTTGGGCTACGCCTCGATGATTTTTCACGATCGCAGTGCTTGCTCGATGGCGGTGGCGGCGTCGGTGCTCTCATCGCGGTACTTGACAATCAGCGGACTAGATACTTGCAGACCGAGTTTGGCAGCATAAGCTCCGGCAGCCGGTCGGCTGCCAGGCACTACCACAGCTCGTGGTGGGATCACTAACGGCTCATCGTCGGTCGCCCGCAACATTCGCTCGTTTACCACGTCGTACACAGGCGTGGACCCAGTCAGTACTGTACCGGCAGCGATGACAGCCTCACAGCTCACAATAGTTCCCTCGTAGATTCCGCTGTTGCCACCGATAAGGACGTTGTCTTCGACAATTACCGGCAGGGCGCCAATAGGTTCGAGGACCCCTCCGATCTGTGCGCCAGCTGAAATATGAACCTTTTTGCCGATCTGTGCGCATGAGCCGACCAAGGCGTGCGAATCGATAAGCGTGCCATCGTCGATGTAGGCGCCGATGTTGACGTACATGGGTGGCATGCAGACTACGTCGCGGCCGATGTAAGCGCCTTCCCGAATCGAGGAACCGCCAGGAACGATGCGAACACCTTCGTCGTCGTCGAAGCGCCGGGTTGGCAGGGTGTGTTTGTCAACGAAACCTAGAGGACCAGCGTCGGCTGTGCGCTCGCTGTGGCCAACCCGGAAACCTACTAGGATGCCTTTCTTGACCCAGGCGTTCGTCTGCCAGCCTTCGATGCTCGGTGACGCGGCCCGAACAGTGCCACTACTCAGGGCGTTGCGAAACGCGGCGAAGGTCTCGCCGGCGCTATCGGGAAGTTCTTCGGCGTCAAGCTTGAACAGCATTTCAATCTCATCGCGCAGCTCATCCGTTGTCATCGATGCCTCCTAGGATGCCGTCGAGCACGCTACCAAACTCGAAGCATCCCTTCCTGCCGATGACCCATTGGGCGGCTAGTAGTGCGCCGGCCGCGAAGCCTGCGCGGTTACCAGCCGTGTGGGTGAGCCTTACGGTGTCCGTGGCGCCGTCGAAACCTAGGGTGTGATTTCCAGAGGCGGTGCCCGCACGCAGGCTAACGACGTGAAGCGCTTCAGTGTCTATTGACGACTCGGGATTACCTACCTGTATGGTTTTCTTAGCCTTTGTTGTCTTTGTTACGAGACGAGCAAGGTGCAAGGCAGTTCCACTCGGTGCGTCCACTTTGTCGCGGTGGTGATGTTCCCAAATATATGGGTCGTAGTCGGCGTGTTCACTGATTGCATCGAACAGTTGCGCCGCGTGCGTCGCGATGCGGAAAAATAGATTGGCGCCAATCGACAGGTTGGCACCGTACACAAGGGTTGCACCCCTCTTGTCTACAAGCTCCCGTACTTCGTCCAATTGGTCATCCCACCCGGTGGTTCCGACGACCAGGGGAACACCGACATCGGTGGCTCGATCAATATTGTCAAACACCGCTGTTGGTACGGTGAAATCGATCGCTGCGTCGATCGAGGCAAGCGCTTCACCGGTGATCCCAGTGCCCTCAGGGTTATCCTCAACATCGAGGCGCATGCCAATTTCATGCCCTTGGGCGATCGCCAATCGTTCGACCTCGCGGCCCATGTGTCCGTAGCCGAATAGCGCGAGCTTCATTGGGACACCTTAGTATCAACGAGAAGTTCGTTGACGTCATCGATAGCAAGCTCGAAAGGGTATTGGTTCATATCGAGTGTTCCGGCAGGAGAAAAATTAACGCCCTCAGCCTCTAGAAGTTTTTGTTGTCGCCCTGGTTGTTCCCCAGCCACACGGTCGGTTGAGCAACCTCCGCTCACGTTAACTACACGATGCCAAGGTACGTCTGCGGGGCACCCGTGCAAGGCCCAGCCTACCGCCCGCGGTGTTAAAGGGCGGGCGCAGAGCGTCGCGACTTGCCCATAACTCATCACCCGACCGGGTGGGATTAACCTCACGATTTCGTAGACTTCTTCCCAAGTGTTCGAATCGGTCACCGGTTCTCCGTTTCTTAGCCGATCCTAGCAGAGGAGACGGCGGCACTGACCCCCGTCCACTTAGCTTCTACGGGTAGAGACGTTTTTTTGCCCAGGTATCGTCTTTGTATACGAAGACCACCCTGTCGTGCATGCGATGAGTCTTGTTGCTCCAGAATTCTATGCGTTCCGGATGTAGTCGGAAGCCGCCCCAGAAATCAGGCCTTGGGACGTCACCCTCGGAGAACCGAACCTTGGCCTTGTCGTACGCGGCGAGTAACTCGGCCCGAGATTCTAGCGCCGAGCTTTGCTTGGAGGCCCAGGCTGCCAGCTGGCTGCCACGCTCACGAGAAGTGAAGTAAATGTCCGACTCGTCGTTGCTGGTGCGTTTGACGATGCCCTCGACGCGGACTTGTTCCTTGATCGACTCCCAATAGAAGCAGAGAGCCGCTTGTGGGTTGGCCTCGATTTCGCGTGCTTTACGACTACTGTAGTTAGTGAAAAAGACAAAACCACGTTCGTCAATCCCGCGCAGTAGCACCATGCGCACCGATGGTTGGCCGTTTGTGTCGGTGGTGGCGAGCGCTACGCGAGTATGGTCGCCCGGATCTTCCTTCTCAGCGCGCTTATAAATCTGCAGGAACCGGGCGATAGGATCATTCATAGTCTCTTAGTTTACCGGAGCTTTAAGGTTGGTGGTTTCCGCATAGAGCACATTGATACACCTTGCAATTTTGTTGGTGGAGTCGTTGAATGAGATAGCTTCCCAATTGAGCAAGACTGGTAACGATTCGTAGACACGAGGGAAACGAGATGGCTGCGTTCACACTCAACATAAATGGCCGCGACCACATGGTTGAAGTGCCCCCAGAGATGCCTCTGCTTTGGGCGCTTCGCGACGTGCTCGGGCTCACCGGAACGAAGTACGGCTGTGGCATGCAGCAGTGCGGTGCGTGCACGGTGCACATCGACGGCGAGGCGCGTACTTCCTGCCGCACTACGGTAGGTTCGATCGGCACCAGAAAAATCACTACGATCGAGGGCATTTCGCCCGAAGGCTTTAATGCGGTGCAAGCTGCTTGGATTGCCGAAGATGTGCCGCAATGCGGCTACTGCCAAACCGGGCAGATAATGGCTGCTACTGGCTTGTTGGCGAAAAACCCGAATCCAACTGACGACGACATTGATCGTGAAATGGCACGCAACATCTGTCGCTGCGGTACTTATGATCGTATCCGTAGGGCGATTCACCGGGCCGCCGAGAGCATCGAATCATGAACAACATCGCCAGGATCGATCGCAGAGACTTTATTCGATTGGGGGGCATGGCTGGTGGTGGCCTCGCCATTGGTGTTTACGGGGGTTACGACGCCGTGGGCCAAATGTTGGATGCTAACGGTAACGATACGGCCCAACTTAACGCCTTCGTGCAGATTGATACGGATGGCAGCGTCTCGATCTGGGTCGCCAAAGTCGATATGGGCCAGGGTGTGCGTACGTCGTTGCCGATGATTGTCGCTGACGAACTCGACGTGGCTTGGGATGATATCCGCGTTGTGCAAGCGGACGCCCACCCGGATAAGTACGGCCGGATGATGACGGTGGGGAGTTCAAGTGTTCGCCGGGGTGCCTGGATGGGTTTACGGCAGGCAGGTGCTTCAGCGCGGGAGATGTTGATTTTGGCGGCAGCGGGACGCTGGGGAGTTTCTACTGATGAATGTAGTACCGATTTGGGCGCGGTGATTCATTCGGGTTCAGGACGCCGACTTTTGTATGCCGACCTAGCGGAAGAGGCGGCAGCTATTCCAGTTCCCGAGAAACCAACTCTCAAGAATCCGTCGGAATTCCGCTACATCGGTAAGCCGATGAAGCAGTTAGATACTCCAGCGAAGGTAAGGGGAGAAGCTAATTTCGGGATTGATGCCCGTCCTGAAGGGTTGTTGTTCGCTACTGTGCTGCACTGTCCGATTTTCGGCGGTAGCGTTGCTAGCTTCGATCATGCGGAAGCGTTGTCGGTTACGGGCGTTCGCCACGTCTTCGAGATCTCGTCTGGCATTGCTATTGTCGCCGACAATACATGGGCTGCCTTCGAGGGTTCCGACAAGCTCGATGTTACCTGGAACAAGGGTGACTTCACGATGAACAGCGCCGACATCTTCGAGCACTTCGCCGAGGTGGCAGAGGATGAAGGTGTCGAGGCTCGCAGCGAAGGTGACATTATTGCCGGGCTCGCAACGGTCGAGACTGAGGTCAAAGCGGTCTACGAAGCACCCTATCTTGCCCACGCGACTATGGAGCCCATGAACTGCACCGTTCACATACAGTCTGATCGGGCGGAGGTCTGGGTACCGACGCAAGGACCCCAGGGGGTGCAAAGCGCAGTTGCCCGGCTCGCCGGGATTCCAGAGGAGCGAGTTATCGTGCACCCGATGTTTGTTGGTTGCGGCCTTGGCCGACGCTCGGCGACCGATTTTGTTGCTGACGCAGTTGAAACGGCGATGAAGGTCGATTCTCCGGTTCAAGTTCTTTGGACACGCGAAGAAGACATGCGTCATGACCTCTATCGGCCGGCTGCCTACGCCAAGTTCGAAGGTGGTGTCGATGCTGATGGCAACATTGCTGCCTACCGGCTACGGGCCGTTGCCCAGCCACTGAGTCCGACTGGTAGCGGTAGCCGAGGTGGTCGCGGAGGTGGCGCCCAACGTCCGGACCGGAACGCCGTCGACGGACTCGTGTCGATGCCCTATGAGGTTTCCAACTTACTGATTGACTACGGCAGGCCGAGACCACAGGTTCGTACCCCAACCGGCTACTGGCGATCGGTGGGACCATCGCAGAACTGTTGGATTACTGAGAGCATCATCGACGAGTTGGCCTATGCGGCGAAGCGCGACCCACTTGAGTTCCGATTGTCGATGCTCGGCAATGCGCCTCGTATCCGCCGAGTGCTTGAAGTCGCTGCAAAGAAGGCGGACTGGAGCACACCGCCACCCGAAAACCGGGGACGCGGTATCGGGCTGGTGATCGACAAGGGCGGCTACGTTGCCCAGATTGCCGAGGTGTCGGTAGAACAGGGTGCGCTGCGTGTGCACAAAGTTACCTGCGTGGCAGACTACGGGTTCGTTATCAACCCGTTGACCGTCGAAGCACAAACTGTTGGCTGCATTGTCAACGGTCTTGCAGCGGCACTCTACGGTGAGATCACGCTCGCGAACGGAAGGGTAGTGGAAAGCAACTTTCACAACTACCAGTTGTTGCGCATTGATGAGATGCCAGAGGTCGACATCCACTTGGTCGATAGTGACGAGGAACCAGGAGGTGCTGGAGAGCCAGCTTTACCACCGACGATTCCAGCGGTTACCAACGCGATCTTTGCGCTGACTGGTAAACGAATCCGCAAGTTGCCGATCAAGAACCATCAGTTGTAGATCAGTGTTTCGAACGAACGCGAGGGTGGTGCCCCTTTCCTTTAGTCGTGGGGGCGGTACGAGGTCACGCGCTTCGGGTCGGTCTCCAAACACGGACCGCCGATAAGGTCAACACAGTAAGGGATCGCGGCGAACACTGCGTCAAGGCACTCGGCGATCGCCTTGGGACTGCCGGGGAGGTTGATGAACAAGGTGCTGTTGCGAATCCCTGCCAGTTGTCGCGACAGGATCGCAGTGGGGACGTAGCGCAGTGAAACGGTGCGCATTTGCTCGCCGAAACCAGGCAACAACTTCTCGCAAACGGCTTCGGTGACCTCTGGTGTGATATCGCGCGGTGCGGGCCCGGTGCCTCCGGTGGTTACCACGAGGCAGCAACCAGCGTCTGCCATCCCGATCAAGGCTTGTTTGATTTGGTCGTGCTCATCAGGAACGATGCGGGTGTCGGCCTCCCACGGGCTGGTAAGAACCTCGTCGAGGTAGTCGTGTACTGCCGGGCCGCCCCGATCCTCGTACTCGCCACGACTGGCCCGGTCTGAGACGGTCAAGATACCGATGCGTGCTACTGCATTTTCTTTCATTTAGGCAAGATGCCTGACGCATCGAAGATGCGCAACCAACGATCCGTTGCGTCTTCTACCACCGGACAGCGCTTCCGAAACCGACGAAGAAGTCATCCGCAAGGCCATTGAGGCCATAGCCGACTCGAGCGTCAAGTTGGAAATCGCTTTCAACCAGGAACGTGACCCCTCCATTAACGTAGTCTTCTCTAGGGCCGTCCCTGACCATCGTGTAGGCACCAAAGTATTCAGCATAAGTGCCCCATCGGTCCGTCAAGGCGATACCGAGACTCAGCGTAGCCCCGGCCTCATGGGATCGTGTATCAACTGCCACCTCGTTTGTGTACGAGTATGAGAAGTTTGTTCCGAGAGCCAGCCGTTCGCTTAGATCCCAACTAACCGAGAGCCGCATCTCGGGTTCAATCTTGTTTTGACTCATCAGAGACGAACCAGTTGGTACCGAGGTAGATGCCAGCACGGCGATCTGGGGATTCCCAAGTCCCGTTTTACCCTCATTGTTTAGGAGTCGTAGCTTCAGACCGACGGTTGAATCTTGCAAGCCATGGTTAGTCTCAGTTTGGCCGCGTGCCCACTGGTACGAGTTTATTCCAAAGCGCAGTTCTAAAATGTCCGCTACCCCGACACGGAGCAGGATTTCGCCTAGGCTATGGATTCTGACATCGTCAACTTTGTCAAATGTGTATCCGGACTCAAGCTGAAAAACCCCGACGGCGATAGTAACGGCGCTTTCGGTAGCGTCAGGGCGATCGGTCACCATCGGTGGAGAGCCAGTTTCTTGGGCTAAAGCGTCGAACGGGAGAACGACGAAACCTAGTATTGCAAGGAGCGAACTCATTGCCACTGTTGTTATGCAGCTTGGCCTGGCGAACGGGTATTGTCGTCCATGATAATTATGGGACAGCCGTCTAGCAGGGAATTGATTACTCATTACGTTTTTCTTTCGTGATTGTCGGAATGGATTTTTTTGATTCATTCCGTTTCTATATTTTGGCTTATCAAAATTTTAAGTCAAGAACTTGCAGTGTGGTTACCTAGCTGCAATGGATACGTGTACCGCCTATGCTTCTGCCGATGGAGAGCGGAACGTAGCTTAGACCCGGTCCCGGAGGAAACATGCGTCTGAATCGTCGCTCTTTGCTGCAGGCAGCGGCCCTGACTGCCTCGCCGATTCTGAACGTCGGACAGCTAGCCGCGGCGTCGCGAGGTCACTCGTCCGGTTGGAGCATGTACACCGTCTGCAGCGGAAGCTCGGCCTTGTCGGTGTCATCTAGGCGCTCATAGAACTCCTGCCAGAGAGTAAGCAAGCGAGCTAGATCGATTAACTCGACATGAACGCTCGACTCGCGGGCGCTGACCTTCGCGTCCGGCGTGAAACCCGCCGTTGAAACGAAGATCCCGATGTCGCCCCCCTTCTGCAATATGCCCATGAGTTCCCGCACTTCCTTCACGGATGCCTTTGTGTTGCCGCGGTGCTTGACCTGTACCTTCATCCGTGGAGCCTGCGTGCCGAGCGGGTCTCGGTAGGCAACGATGTCAATCCCGCCATCCTTCCCACGGGGCGCGACGAATGGCGTGTAGTAACCCATTCCGCGTAAGAGGGCCGCGACCAAGTCCTGGAACTCGTAAGGGCTCTTAGCAAGGGCGTGTTTCCTCAGACTGGCCCGCGCGGTCTCTTCGATATGCTCGAGAGTTAAGAGCCCTTCGTCCGCGGATTCTTCGTTGGCTCCCGAAGTAGCCTCATCGGGGTCGTTGCCTGCTGATTCACCGGCTGGCTGTTCCCTCTTCCACTTCTGGTAGCCGGCCGACTGCGCGGCTTGAAGACCCCCTCGCGGCCCAGCGAAAGTGCCTCCTCACCCTCCTCTGTGAGGTACCAGACGCCCTTTTTCTTGACGAGGAAACCGGCCTTGACCGCTTGCACGCTGGTGAAGTGCAAGAGGGACGTCCAGCGGACGTACCCAGTCGTCTCGTAGCGTTCCAGTTCCCACGGAGTTAACTCGACTCGCTTCTCCACTTCCTCCAGGACTTCGCGAGATGGAAGATCGCCGCCGTTATCTCGAAGGATCTCTAAGGCAGCGTATTGAGTCTTGGCCTTACATTGCGCGCTACGCGATAGCATCTCCGTCACCGTTGCCTCGAAACTGGTTCTGGGGAGATCGACCTCGGCAGGCCCTACCTTCTCGTCGATGCCCAGTAAAGAAGGGCAGGTCGGGTATCAAGCTCTTGAACGTGACTGACACGATCGTCCCCGCCTAACGGCGGCCGAGTCTGCAAAGTGGAGGCGGCGGGAATCGAACCCGCGTCCGAAAACTATCGGCGTAAAGCCTCTACATGCTTAGCCCACCGCTTTAGTTTCGCGGGTAGCAAGCCGGGTGGGCCAGCTCAGCTTTCCGCTAGCCTGACTAAAATCTCGCTACGACGCCGTCAGGCGTGACGCGCAGCACAGCCTATATAGCGACGTTCGTCCTGGCCCCTATAGGCGAAAGCCTGGCGAACGCTGGCCGGGGTTAAGCGGCCAGAGCTACCGGTTCGTTGGCAGTTGTTTTGAATTACCCACCAGATTAACGAGCACGCAGGATACGCTCGGCATGCAGCCTCAGGCGTCAAAGCTCCCGTCGAAGCCTGTCGCCCCCTTACGGAAAGGATAACACCGGCGTTGTACCGGCTCATACATCCGTTTAGGAAGTGCAGAATCAACAACCACGGTAGCCTAATAATATGGATTACTTCACAGTCCCAAATGGATTTATGCGTCCTGTTAGTATCGTTGTATGAATCAAACAGAGAAGCTTGTCGACAGAAAACCAGCAACGCATACTGAAAGAGAAAATGCCCCTCGCACCGTCGAGGTGGTGTGTGGATCGAGTGGTTGTCGTGCTGCCGTCGAGTCCCAAGGTGTCGCGGTTATGGTCGACGCACTGCGCGCCTCGGCGACGATTACTTCGTTAATGGCAGCCGGGGCCAGGCGTGTTTGGGTTGCTACCGAGGTTGACCAGGCCCATGCCATGAAGGAACGGACCGGTGACGTGTTTCTGGTCGGAGAGCGAGAAGGATTCCCCCCCCCCGGCTTTGACGTTGGCAATAGTCCACGAGGCGTCATGGACCTGTCGCTTAAAGGTCGGGACGTGGTGTTTACTTCAACGACCGGTGCGGCACGTTTAGGCCAACTTGAGGGGACTTCGCTCGCGTTGGTTGGCTCCCCGGTGAACGCTAGCCTAGTTGCTCAAGTTGCTGCTGAGCGGGCTGGAGACCAACCTGTATTTTCAATATCTGCTGGCTTGCGGGGCTGCCCAGGAGGGACTGAGGAGGACTGGATTGGTGCCGCTTTAATCGCGGAACGGTTGACTGAGCATGGTTTCGAATGGATCAACCATGGCCTTGGCGCCAGTGGCTACTGGCCCTACCTTCTCGACGGACCAAGTGTGCGCCAGGGATTTCTTGATGGGACGAGTGGGCGGCTACTGGGCAACAAGGGACTCGCCTCGGATATCGAAGACTGCGCTGCAATCGATTGGATCGATGCGGTGGCAGCAGTTGCCGGATATTTGAGGATCGACGATGGTCCGCCGGTGGCGGAACTTGAGCGAATTGCCTAGGTTGACGATTAGTTGCCTGAATCCAAGGATTGTGAGCACCTCGCCGAAGACGAGCGTGCGATTATGAAATAGGTTATCAAGGTAGCCGTGGCTGCATATATCTGCGGTGCCGCATCAGAGGAGAACGACGCATGATCGACATCGACCAGTTCATGGAAATCGAGCTTCGCACTGCAACGATTGTTTCCGCCGAGAGGGTCCCGGAAACTGACCGTTTGATGAGACTGGAAGTGGATACAGGTGGGGGAACGCGCCAGCTCGTCGCGGGAATCGCCGGCTCCTACGAAGCTGATGAGTTGCCGGGCCTGAAGATTGCCGTTGTTGCCAACCTACAGCCGGCGACGATACGGGGCGTTGAATCTAACGGGATGGTGCTTGCTGCTAACACTGATGATGGCGCAGTACTGGTGACGTTCACCAAGGACGTGCCCAATGGAGCCCGGGTACGCTAATTTCGACAGGCTGTCGAGCAACCCAATGATCGATTCCCATGCCCACTTAGCTGAGGAGGCCTACGACGAGGATCGTATCGAGGTCCTAAAGCGAGCATCGGAAGCGGGGATCGATAGCGTGATTGTCATTGGCTACGATGTTTCAAGTTGCTACCGAGCCATCAAAGTAGTTCGAGAATTGGCTGTCGAGAAGAGTCAAAAGAGAGACGGTGTTACTGGGAGCCGACGCAGGGGAGTTTCAAAATTTCATGGCGTGCAACTATTCGCTACTGTCGGTGTGGCACCACATCATGTTCTCGAGACCAGCGAAAATGATCTTGCCGAGGTCCGAGGCATGCTTAGCGAGGATATCGTTGTCGCAGTCGGGGAGATTGGCCTTGACTACCACTACGACATGCCGCCAGACAAGCAACTGGAATTGTTCGCTCATCAACTGGATTGGGCTGCCGAGTTCCAATTGCCAGTCGTAATCCACAGCCGTGAAGCTGAGGACGATGTTCTCTCTAGCTTGCGGGAGCAAAAGTGTTCTCGTGGGGTGATCCACTGCTTCACTGAGGGACCGAACATGGCCCGGAGTGCAGTAGAGCTTGGCTTCCACGTCTCATTTGCGGGCATCTTGACGTTCAAAAACGCAGACGAATTGCGAGGCATTGCAGCCGAAGTCCCACTTGAACGTATCCTGATTGAGACGGACAGTCCGTTTCTCGCGCCGGTGCCTTACCGAGGCAAGCGCAACGAGCCAGCGTTCGTCGTGGAGGTCGCGAGGACGATTGCTGAGCTGCATGGAATTAGTCTCGAAGAGGTCGGGCGGATCACCGCGGAAAACGCACGCAGGTTGTTCTTGCTTCCAGAGTAGCAAGTCGTTGTCTTGCCATGGTCTGGCAGGATGTCTGTAACCATCGGTTTGATTTACAGCGGCTCTAAAACTATCGGCTCGCTGTTGATTCCTCCTGTCTCCACCTTGTATCTCTCATATATTCCGTGACGGGAGCTTTGATCGAAGGTACGGTAGACAATGCATGCGAACACGGAGGCAACTTTTCTTAGACATGGGCACCGGCCTTTCAACCTTGGCACTGTTGCCCAAGGAACTAAAAACTGGGCTTCCTCAACGCGAGATGGCTCAGGGCACTGGGTTGGTTTACAAAGACCAATTCCTTGATCATGTGCTGCCTGCCGGGCAGGGTGAACCCCACCCCGAGCGCCCCCTACGTTTAAAGAAAATCCTTGAAGCCTTGTCGGAGCGTGGCCTTGATCAGGAGTTAGTGCCTATAGCTCCCTTAGGTGATTCCCTGCCGAGCATCCAAGCTCATCATACAGCTGAGCATGTGGACTCCGTCCGTCAGATCAAGGTAACGGGACAAGTTGCCGCGCTGGCAGTAGCTGGAGCGCTTGGTGCGGTCGATGCTGTCGCCCGGCGTGAAGTACGCAACGTTTTCTGCTGTATGAGGCCACCGGGGCACCACGCGAACAACACCGGTCGTGAGGAAGGTTTCTGCTTTTATAGCAATGCAGCCATTGCGGCCAAGTATGCGCAGCAGGTTCATGGTTACCAGAAAATACTGATCGTCGATTGGGACTACCACCACGGTAATGCGACGCAGAACGCGTTTTATGACGATCCCAGCGTCCTGTTCTTTTCGACACATGACTGGCAGGCGTACCCCGGAACAGGTGACCCTTCACTGGGCGGTACCGGTGAGGCTAGAGGCCTGAATATCAACGTGCATTTGGACTGTGGCTCCGGAGACGCCGATATGTTGGCGAGCTGGGAACGCCAACTTCTTCCTGCCGTCACCAAGTTTCGTCCTGACTTTGTTCTTATTTCAGCAGGTTTCGATAGCAGAAAGGACGACCTGCTGGGCTGTTTTGAGGTTACCGACAACGCTTTCCGCCGCATGACGGGAATTGTCATGGATATTGCCGACGACTTCTGCGATGGTCGGGTCGTCTCCATTCTCGAAGGTGGCTACAACGTCGACGGCACCGCTCTGGCTGCCGCCGCGCACGTTGAGACATTGATTAATCAGACGCGCGCGTGAAGATTCGGCGTCGCGACTTTCTACGTGGTTCTCTAGCGACCGGTGCTGTGGGGAAAGTCGGAATACTTGGCAATGAGATCCACGCTGAACCGCTCACCACCACCAAAGAGCCGGCGCAGGGTACAGGTGGAAATATTTCCCCAGTGGATTTGCGTTGTGAGTCTTTCCGTGAGCCTTTAGGTATTGACACAAGCCAACCTCGACTCGGCTGGCGCCTCGAAGCAACCTCAGATGGGATGCGTGACCTCAGTCAAAGTGCTTACCAAATTCTCGTCGCAACCAACGCAGATTCGTTAGACACAGGCGCGACTGACCTGTGGAATAGTGGCAAGGTCGAGTCAAGTGAGCAGCTGCACGTCGAATACCAGGGCAAACCACTCAGTAGCGGTCGCAGGTGTCTATGGAAGGTCCGGGTATGGGATCAGAGCGGCAAACTCTCGATGTGGAGTCATGTGTCAAGTTGGGAAATGGGGTTGCTCGAGCCTTCGGACTGGTTAGGCGGATGGCTCGGTGATGGAGAACCCGAACCCGCGAATCGCGCGAACTACTATGCGGATCAGCCAGCACCTCTCTTAAGGTGCTCGTTCGAGGTATCGAAACCAGTGTCCAGGGCTCGTCTCTACGCTTCCGGCCTGGGGTACTACGAGTTACGCGTGAATGGTCTAAAGGTATCGGATCATGTGCTGAACCCTGCCTGGACGAACTACAGGAAGCGGGTACCGTACACAACGCACGATGTAACGAATCTGTTGCGCCATGGAACAAATCTGGTAGGCGCCATGTTGGGCAACGGCTGGTACAACCCTTTACCTCTGGAGATGTGGGGCCGGATCAATATCCGCGAACATTTAATAGTCGGGCGTCCTCGCCTGATTGCCCAACTTAACATCGAGTATGAAGACGGAACGACCCAGTCGGTAGCAACCGATGAAAATTGGCACACACATCCTGGCCCTGTGCTTCGTAACAGTGTTTACCTCGGGGAGGTGTACGACGCCCGCCGAGAGTTGCCCGGATGGGACAAACCGGAATTTGATGCCTCCAGTTGGAAACCAGCCGCGACATACGCAGCCGAAGGACTCGCGGATCTCACGGCTCAGTCGGTTCCTCCGATCCGCGTAACGGCGACGCTGCACCCACAAAGTGTGACCGAGATCGCACCCGGAGTTTTCATCTTCGACATGGGGCAAAACTTCGCTGGCTGGGCCCGACTGTGGGTCGAGGGTCCCCGTGGTACGACCGTGAAAATGCGGATGGGGGAGCTTCTTTACCCCGATGGCACGCTCAATCCGATGACTGCGGTTGCCGGGCAGATCAAGGGATCAGATCCCGATGGCACATCGCTCGGGGGCCCAGGAGCACCGCTCCTGGCTGAACAGTGCGATTCATACACCCTCAAAGGCGATGGACTCGAGGTCTACACACCGAGATTCACATTCCACGGCTTCCGTTACATTGAACTGAGTGGTTACCCAGGAACACCAAGTCTGGATGCCATCGAGGGATTGCGACTCAATACCGATGTTGAGCCCGTCGGCCGCTTCTCATGCTCCGACGAAACGCTTAATCAGATCCAGGAAATGGTCGAATGGACGCTCCTAAGCAATCTGTTTAGTGTTCAGTCGGACTGCCCCGCGCGCGAGAAGTTTCAATACGGTGGCGATATCGTCGCGACTAGCGAGATGGCGAGCCTCAACTATGACTTTGCGAGCTTTTACGCTAAGACTGCAAGCGACCATGCTGATGCGGTTCAAGGTGATGGATGGATCACCGAGACTGCACCTTTCGTTGGAATCTCGGCAGCTAATTATGTCGAAGACGCTGGCCCAATCGGATGGGGCCTAGCCCATCCTCTACTCGTGGCGCAGCTTTACCAATACTATGGCGATCGCCGCATAGTAGCCGAGCAATACCAGACGGCTCGACAATGGGTTGACTTGCTTGGCGAGCACACCGAGGAGCACATCATCGACCGCTGTATCAGTGATCACGAGAGCCTGGACCCCAAGCCAGTATCGCTTACTGCTACCGCCCACTACTGGCAGGCAACTTGGCTGGTGTCGCGGTTCGCAAGGATTCTGGGTTACGAAGCGGACCAGGCTCATTACGAGCGCCTCGCAGGTGAGATCCAGGACGCATTCGTAGATCGCTTCCTTGCCCCGGGTACCGGAATCTTTGACATCGGTACGCAGGCTTGTCAGGCAACTGCCCTGACAATGGGCTTGGTCCCGGCAAGCGAGCGGGATGCAGCAATTGCCCGGATGGTTGACCAGGTTCTTATCGAACACGACGGGCACATCGCGACGGGAATCTTCGGGACCAAGTACCTTCTCGAGGAGTTAACTCAAGCCGGCCGTGCTGACGTGGCACTGCAGATGGTGCAGCAACGCACGTTTCCCGGTTGGGTGCACATGCTTGATCGCGGAGCTACGACTCTGTGGGAGCATTGGGAGTTCAGCGATAACACGTATTCTCACAACCACCCAATGTTCGGCTCGGTGAGCGAATGGTTCTACAAGGGAATCGGTGGCATCAAAGCACACAATGAAGCAATTGGCTTCGACCGATTTTTCATTGAACCTAATCCCGTGGGTGCCTTGCAGTGGGCTGAAACCCGATATCGCTCTGCGCGCGGCATGATTCGGAGCAACTGGCGCATCGAGAACGACATCATCTACCTTGAGGTCGAGGTCCCGGTCAATGCAAGAGCCGAGGTGATTGTTCCGAGTCGCAGCACCCAAGAAGTGACTGAGAGCGGTGGACCCGCCAGCGAGGCGTCTGGAGTCAAAGCACGGCCGATGGTCCGAAAAAACACTGCACGTTTTGAGTTAGGCTCGGGCCGCTACCATTTCACGGCGCCACTCTAGAAGGCCAGATTTGCTGGCCACTACATTCGGGTAGCCCGCTAGGTTTGTGTTTTCCGAAACCCCTTTGTCCTGATAGTAAAAGCAATTGCTAGACGATCGGTGCGGGCCCGAACGGCCCTCTTAACTGCTCGATTAACCGGGCAGCTTTAAGGATTTTGGCCTCACCAAGGGCAGGCCCGATAATCTGTAGGCCTACTGGCAAGCCGGCGTCGTCCTGGCCACAAGGGACCGAAATTCCAGGCAGGCCAGCGAGATTTGCGGTCACCGTGAACACGTCAGACAGATACATCTCAAGCGGGTTGTTGGTCTTCTCTCCAATGGCAAAGGCTGTGCTTGGCGCCGTCGGACCCACGAGAACATCAACATCGCGAAAAGCTTGATTGAAGTCCTTGCATAACAACGTTCGAACGCATTGGGCGCGGCCATAGTACGCATCGTAATAGCCGGCCGAGAGGACGAACGTTCCTAGTAGGATGCGTCGCTTTACCTCGTTGCCAAAACCACCGCTGCGGGTATTGGCGTACATATCGGCGAGATCATTACTTTCGGCACGAAATCCGTAACGCACGCCGTCATAACGTGCCAGATTCGACGATGCTTCGGCGGTAGCAATGACGTAGTAGGTCGCGACTGCAAATTCTTCGTGAGGCAGTTCGATGGGGCGAAGCTCGGCGCCGGCTGTTTCAAGTTCGGCAAGTACGGCCGTGACCTCACGCTTGACGTCTGGGTCAACACCTTTCCCAAGCCAAGCCTCAGGGACCCCGATTTTTAGGTCACTGGCATCGCTCTCGAGGTCATTTTGAAAGGCTGGTACTGGGACGGGAAGAGTCGTCGAGTCTTTGCTGTCGTTGCCAGCGATCACTGACAAAATTAGCGCTGCATCCTCGACAGTTCGGGTCAGCGGCCCGATTTGGTCAAGAGACGAAGCGAATGCGACCAGTCCGTATCTCGACACGCGGCCGTAGGTCGGTTTCAGCCCTACCACGCCACAGAAGGCCGCCGGTTGCCGAATTGAGCCTCCGGTGTCGGAGCCCAGCGCACCGGCTACCACTCCGGAAGCTACAGCTGCGGCCGAGCCGCCACTGCTGCCGCCAGGCACTCGAGATGCGTCCCATGGATTGGTGGTCTTTCGAAAGGCGGAATTTTCTGTTGAGGATCCCATCGCAAATTCATCTAGGTTTGTCTTCCCGATAAGAACAGCACCAGCGGATTCAAGGCGCTCGACGGCGGTTGCCGTGAACGGTGGCGAGAAGGGCTCGAGAATGCGCGAACCCGCGGTAGTTTGGTGACCAGCGACACATAGGTTGTCCTTTACCGCAATTGGCACACCGGCCAGAGGTTGCCTGCGCAGGTCAGCGTCGGAGTCAATTTGCTGGGCCCGCTGTCGGGCTTGTTTGCCGTAAACGGCGAGAAAAGCACCGAGGTTTTCATCCTGTGCTGTGATGGCATCGAGTGTCGAGTCGATCAGTTCAGAGGCACTTAGATCGCCCGACGCGACACTGCGGGCGGTACCGGCGCAGGTCAGTTCCCCCAGTTTGATTGCCATTAGTCGGGTAGAACTTTGGGGACGACGAAATGGTCCTCGTCGGTATCCGCGGTGTTGGCTAGTGCCTTATCGGTGGGGAGAGAAGAGCTTTTCGCGTCGGGGCGTTCGACGTTACTCAATCCAATTACGTGCTTGGCAGGAGGTACGTCAGTTATATCAACTTGATCGAGTTGCTCAAAGAATTCCAAGACGCCAGCGAGATCAGAGGCCAAAGCATCCTTTTCGTCATCCGCCAGTTGCAACTTGGCGAGTTTGGCAACGTAGTCGACGAACTCCGGACCGACACTCATTCAGTCACTAGCCTCCATGGCGGCCGCTTCTACGGGGAAGCTTTTAACCGCGGTGTCAACTGGGTTATCGAAATTGCTAGCTTTTTGGATCACGATCGGACTTTACAGTGCCTAGACCAGAAGAATCTTGTTGATATACGGTGAACTATTCCGATGTATAAATAGATTGGGGTCCGTATACACGTAATTTTCAGGCTAAACACAAGCGTGAAATAGGATATTGCGTTAATCAGAATAGTCGACACGCTTTTTTTATTCTAACGATGGCTAGCCAACGTCGACAAGCTAGGCGGTGAAAGACGCGTGACTGGTTTTGTTGTAAGCACACTTGTGGTTCACAATCTGTACGCCATCTTGTGAAAACTTGCAATGCTGGCTTTTCACTTCATCCTCGTGGTGGCCGCGCGCGGGCGACGTTTACCATGAGTCTATTGAGTTTTCCTGACTAGAGAGATTTTGATGAACCAGTCTGATAGTGAAACAACAGTTCGTATCGGCCTCGCCCAGGTTGCAGCGAGTGATGATATCCCTACCAACATTGACCGTGGTCTTGAATGGGTCGACAAAGCTGCCGCTGAAGGTTGCGCGCTGTGTGTTTTTCCGGAGATGGCATTCCATCCCTTTTTCCCGCAACATCGCGGCGACCCGACGTACTTTGACTGGGCGGAGCCTATCCCGGGTCCAATTACGACAGCGTTTCAAAACAAGGCCCGTGAGCTTGGTATCGTAGTGATTCCTAATATCTTCGAACTCGCCGGCCCCGGGCGGCATTACGACGCCTCACCAGTCATCGATGCCGATGGCACGCTACTCGGTGTTTCACGAATGATCCACATTGCCGAAGAGCCAGGCTTCAATGAACGCTTCTACTATTGGCCTGGGAATTCGGGCTTCAAGGTCCATCACACTGTTGCCGGCCCGGTCGGTATGGCGATTTGCTATGATCGCCACTTCCCCGAGCATATCCGCGCTTTGACTATCGGCGGCGCAGAAATCATCCTCAGTCCGTTCGCTGGCACAGCAGGGGACCCAAGCCGTGGCTACGAGCTTGAGATGCAGGGCTCGGCATTTTCCAACGCAGTATTCATCGCCTGTTGCAACCGCACGGGAGAGGAGCCCAAGTTGACCTTTGCCGGCGGTTCGTTTGTGGTCGATCCAGCCGGCGAGATCATTGCAAAGGCTGGTGATGATGAGGAACTCTTGATTATCGACATTGATCGAACACTGGTGACAGCAAATCGAAACCGCCGCCCATTTCTCAGGGATCGTCGCCCCGAGCTTTATGGAGTCTTAACGGAGAAGTAACCGCTTTACCTGGCTTCGGTACGGGTGGAAAGGGTCAAGAGGTTTGCCGCCTGAGGCAGTAAATCGATTGTCTTCATTACCTGGTCGTCATGACGCAAGAGGACTTCACGACCCGTGTCACCACCCCACACGGCCGCAGCAATGTCTGACTTGATGTAGATGCGGATGTCCTCAAGGGCTGGATCCAGAGCCTCGTCGGTGAGAGGGACATTATTTTCGTCGAGCGGCTGACGGATTTCATCGGAACGTACGAAATCGATAAAGTTTTCAACCATTTCGTCGGTGACAACAAAGTGGTCATTGAAATCATCGAAATTTGCCGGGATCTCGGCGGCGTTCGCAGCAGCGTACTGGACTCCATAGCGGAAAAACATACGTAAGGGTGCTCGGTACATCAACGCGGCGATGCCGTAAACTCGAGTTGGTTCAATTTCGATGTCTGGGTGGATGCCGCCGCCACCGTGCACCGTTCGGCCCGCGCCGGTGGTATACATGGGGCGGTCGTCGTCTTGCGGCTGCGGCCCCGTCCAGTCGGGATCGTCCTCGGAGCGTCGGTCATCGACTGCCACGGGCTCTAGGTACTCATCACCGAGGTATTCACGCTGGATGAGCCGACCACTTGGTGTGTAGTAGCGGGCGATAGTGAGAAAAAGGGCCGAGCCGTCGCGGAAGCGAAACTGGTTTTGAACCAGCGCTTTGCCGAACGTCGTCTCGCCGACGATCAAGGCTCGGTCCCAATCTTGTAGTGCGCCTGAGACGATCTCCGAAGCACTTGCTGAACCACGATTGACGAGCACGATCATCGGGAGCTCCGGATGAGTGTCGCGGTCGGTGGTTTGTTCGGAGGTGTTGGCCACTGCAGTACGACCACGAGTTTCTACAATCACTTTGCCGCCGTCGAGGAACTTGTCCGTCAGTTGTAATGCCTGGGACATCAAACCTCCGCCGTTGCCACGCAAATCGAGGACGAGCCTTTTCATTCCCCGAACCTGGAGGTCCTGTAAGGCTTTCTCGACTTGGTCGGCTGTTTTCTGTGAGAACGTGTTGAGACGGATATAGCCGACCTCTTCATTGAGCATCGCAACGATTGAAATGGCAGCGATTTCAACGTTGCCACGGGTGATCGTGTATTGGAGGAGCTCTTCGACGCCAGGCCTTATAACGGTTACGTTGACACGCGTTCCGGCGGGTCCACGCACATGGTCGTAGACTTCTTCGACCGTCCAGCCAATCGCGCTCTGGCCTTCGACTTCGACGATTTTGTCTCCTGGGCGGAGCCCGAGTGCTTGCGACGGGCCTCCTTCAAGAGCATCGAGTACGGTTAAGACTCCATTGAACATTTCGAATGACACGCCGATACCGGCGTAGTCACCACGGTATTGCTCCTGCAAAGCCGCATATTCCTCAGCGCTGAAGTAATTCGAATGCGGATCGAGATTTTCCAACACGCCCCGAGTGGCATTGTCAAAGAGTTCATCGACGTCAACATCGTCCACGTAGTGGCGGTCAATGATCTCCATGATGTCCTCCAGAACCTGGAGGCGGGAGTAAATTTGACCGGCAGCAGTCGCAATGTGCGGCCCGTACGCTACTGCGAAAATGGTAAGCAGCACGAGGACTGCGACAAAACTAATACGTGACAGTTTGCGCATGTTGTGTAGTGCCTCGACGGAGCGATTTTCAGCTAACTGTGTGAAGCGGAGCTTTTGATATTAGATTACACGTTTCCCTGGCGGGGCGTAGAGGCCAGTACTCCGTGGCTGTTTGCGACCTCATCTGCCGAAAGCCCAAACGGCCAAACTGGCCAGGTATAGAGTCGCTTTGGTCTTTGTTAATTGGGCTTAGCTGGTTATCGGCCACGATTAACAGCAAATCCTCCAAGAAACCCGCAAATCAAGAAATTGACGGGCTAAGTAGACGCGCAATAAACTCGCTCGGAGAGGGTCTTATGAGCAAAGAAAACATACAGATCGGCGGTGGGTGGCTCGACAACTTCGTCGAATACGTGAAGCAGGCTATCGACATCATTCAACTCAACGAAGATGCGATTGATCGTGCGCGTGATGACGAAGAAGCCTTCATGATGGGACTGGTGATTATCGCCCTGGGTGGTATCGCTGCAGGGATCGGATCAATGTCCGCTCGTGCCTTTGTTTTATTTCCGGTCCTATTAATTGTCGCTGCTCTCGTCTTCGCAGTGATCCTGCACTTATTGGCCACAATGCTTTTCAAGGGTGAGGGTGAGTTCATTGGCTTTTTCCGACCATATTCGCTGGCCTTCATGCTTTTGTGGGTTAACGCGATCTGGATACTTAAAAGCGTGCTCATCTTGATCGCGGGCTCCTGGTTGCTGGTAGTGACCAGTAGCATTCTTGAGCGTAACTATTCGCTTGATCGGCCTCAGGCCATAGCAACGGTGGTGATACCGGTAGTGGCGCTGTTTGTAATGGCGGCGGTGATGGTCGGGACCACCGTGCTGGCCCTGGCAGTTTTTCGCAGCTTGCTTTGAGCGCGTTATTAGCGCGTGCGGACGTGGAAGAGCCGGCTTCCGATCTCACGAATTTCGTCGCGGCTCATGCCCTCCCCAAAGTAGCGGTTATCGATGCGAAGTTCGAAATGGAGATGGGCGCCAGAACGGCCACCGTTGACAGCTGATTCTGTCCCCGAATTGCCGACAAAACCGATCATGTCGCCAGCGCGAACACGCTTCCCTTCCACGATTTCTGACGCGATGCCTGATAGGTGCACATAGCGGGACACGATCTCGTGGCCATGGTCAATCCAAACTTGCTTGCCACGAAGTTTGTCAAGGATGTGGGGTGGCGTGGTGCCAGCTGCCCGCGAGGTAGCGATCGCCTTAGCGTACTCTTCGGGGGTCATTTCGGTGAAGTCTAAGGTGGCACGGATTACGGTACCGTCTTTGGTGGCAACTACCGGCGCACTGAAGGCAGTCGGTACGCCGATGTGGCCGTTATTCATGTCGAAGCCTTGATGTATACCATTCCGGTAGGCACGCGCCGCTCCTGGGAGCAGCGTGTCTAGGTCGGGGAGCGTGGACCCAACGATCGGCATCCGAAGATCGGCTAGCCGGAAATCGTCGTAGTTGTTTTCGATTTCAGCAACTAGGGTTCGGATGTCTGCCCCCACCAGTGCAATATCCGTCGCTGGCAGCGCTGAGCGTGCAGCCACGACTTCTTCACGCTGCAGGATCTGCTCGATCGATGTGGCTACGTTCCCAGCGTCGATCACCGAATCGGCGCCCCAGTCCCAAGCGGTGATGGCCCCTGTTGGTTGCAGGCCGCCCTCGGTTGTTTCGACGGCGTCGAAACCGATCAGCTCCGGCTGGCCATCGTTGTTCCGGTCCCATTCCCATAGTGTCACCTTGCCTCCGAGGTCCCAGCGGATGAGATCAATCGAGCCATCAGCGTTGACGTCATACCTGACCGAGGCAATCTCGAAGGCTGGAGCCCATAATTGCGGTCGAAAAACAGACACGGCGGCAATCGCGGCGCCGATAAACAGCACCACCATAATGGTGTAGAAGCGTTTCATTTGCAGCGCACCTGAGAGGTTAGTTGAACGAAACCTATTTGCCGAGACTAGCATAGAGGAGGTGTGGTTCTGGCCGGAGGCAGATAGACCTGGAAGCTGCAGCCAAACTGTTTAAAGTCCGGAGCCGATGGCCATATTGCGGAGTTCCTGCTCGGCGATACTTAAAAGAAAATCAAGGTTGGCCTGGGACAAGTTCACTTCGATATTGATTTTGTGATCGTCCTGCTCGGCGTGAACGCCGCCGTCCAATATTTCGAAAAATTCAGGTTGGCTCCCTTGCAACATCATCTTCCCCATGGCGACCAGGCCATTGAACGATTCCGTTAGCATTCGGGTATCTTCCGAACTTGGCGTGATACCCGTGAAGCGAGCCGACAGTTCGTCGCCCATCTGCACCGACATAGAGATGGCTTCGAGGTTTCCGATTACGCTGGGTAACATCAAGGGGGCATCGTCACTACCTAGTAGGGTTGGGATAAGCGAATTGGTGGCAACCAGCCAGACCTGGCCCTGCCCTGCAACTTCAGAAATCAGATCGTTCATAATATGGCCTGATTCCAGGGGTTCGAGTCGACTGCCCTTGGTCTCGATCACTGTATAGAGACTTTCCTGGCTGCCGATAGCAAGTGTGGTGTCGTCAAGAAACGCTAGGGCGATTATTGGTGGCGTTGCTGCTACCTCCAAGAATGGCGCCAATCCAGTGCTTACTTCGTCGACCCACCACATCGTAGTGCCGTCTACGTCTTCGCTGCTCCAATTGGCCATGGAATCGGTAAGTGCCAACTCGAAACGATTGTGGTCAAAGTCTGCAGAGACCAGAACTAGCATTTCGTCTTGTGTATGATCAGCGTCCCCACCAACGCCTTGCGCGTCGTGCATGATCGCTAAACTTATATTTTCTAGGCTTTCAAGTGGGTTTGTTCCGAGTCTTCCGAGTACCTCCCACATTTGTCGGTCAAGAAATATCCTCTCCTCAAGAAATATTTCCTCGTAACGTTTCCACTGCTCCTCTGGCAATGCTTCTCTGAGTCCCTCAAAGTCAATCCAGGCGATTGCTTCGGCACCCAAAGAAGGCATCTGGTCGATCAGTGCTTGCGACGTTGTCACTTTCTTGGGGTCAATCGAAGTTGAGCACGCCAAGATGAGGGTGACGGCACCGAAGGTACCGATTTGTAAAAACCCTTTCCCCAAGACCACCAACTTGTTCATTGTAGTGCCCCTAATAGTCACTCCGTGCGAACCACCAGCAAGCAAGAAACATACACAAGGCAGCGAAAGGAATCGAATAGAGAACCGGGAGGAAAGACACAGGTTCATTTTGAGCGGCGGCCACCGCAACTTGCCACATTCCTTGACTCTTAGGGAACGTCCAGTAGAGGCTTTCAGCAAGCGCCGTGCCTGCCTGCCGTCGCCAACCTGGAGAGAACGCCAGTGCTTGCCACTCGGTGTACGTGTGGAACGGATAGATAGCGTGCCCCGCGATCCAGGCCATCAAGCCAGCCATCCCGCTGACAGGGCCATTGCGGGTGATAATTCCGGCAAGGATGGTCGCTGAGTAGCAAATGGAGTAGACGACGAGGATTGTCAGGCCAGCGAACAAAAAGCCTGTGCTCCCCAAACCGGTCTTGATCCTCAGGACGGCCCAGCTGCCGACAACTAAGTAAGCGACGCCGATGCTGATAACGGTCACCGACCCCAAAGCACGCCCGAGTAACAGTGTTGACCGCGAGACTGGCTGGGCAATGAGAAGGCCACCCCAGCCCTCCCTGACCATAGCCGGGATGTGATTGCAGGTCAGGAAAAGAGCCAATAGGACGCCGATGGAATAGAGGATGGTGATAATGCCGACTTGGAACCAGCGTACGAAGTTATCGACGGGGATTTCCTGGCCACCGATTTCGAGGTTTTGGCCGAACAATCGCGCTGATGCCAGTGTTCCTTCGACAATGTCAAGGTTTACAGCTGTGGAGAGAAGGACGAGAAAGAAGGTAATGCCAATCACATACGTGATCAGAGTCCAGCGGTGGAACGATTCCCGCACTGTGTAGGCTACGAGCCCCCGGAGTTGACACGAAATAAGCTGGGCCTGAGCGACGTTGCCGTTCCCGTGTCCTAGAGCGGCCGTACGTTTCTCGCTCATGAGCGCACCCTGCCGTTAACTGATTTGGGGACGGTGCTAGGAGGGTCCTCCGACCCTTGCTGGGCGTTGTTGCCCGTCTGATCCCTAATGGCCCCCAAAAAGACTTCCTCGAGGCTGTTCCGTACCGGTTCAATGCTGTCGACCAGGATGTTTTTCCGGCGGAGTCGATCGAGCGCCGTGTTTAGTTCAGCGCGATCACGAACGGTCAAGTTCCAAGCGGCTAGACCGGCAGGTGCCTTGACTTCCTCGATCTCCAAAATTACCCGGTTGAGTATCGCCGGAACACTTTCAGAATCGGATGCTACTGTCAGGCGATACTGTTGTTCGCGAGTGGTGAGTTCGGCGAGAATGCCAGCTTTGATAATTTTGCCACGCTGCAGGATGGCAACTTCATCGCATACCATTTCGACTTCGGTTAGAAGATGGGAGTTTATGAACAGCGTCGTTCCACGCTCGCGGAGGCGGCGCAGGATGTTTCGCACGACGACACGGCCGAGCGGATCGATACCCTCAGCTGGCTCGTCGAGAAACAGTAACTCGGGATCATTCAGAAGGGCCTGTGCCAACGCCAGGCGTTGCTTCATGCCCTTGGAGAAGCTCCCGACTTTGTGTTCGGACCACTTTCCGAGGTCGACGTCCTCTAGAACATTGCTAATACGCTTCTTGCCCTTGGATGACGGGATTCCATGTAGGCGACCGAACAAGGAGAGACAGCGAGAGGCGGTGAGAAACTGTGGATAGTTGCGAAGTTCGGGCATGTAGCCAATACGGAGCCTTGCCGAAGGTGTACCAACGTTTTCCCCCATTAGCCGTGCCTGGCCATCTGTTGGGTGCGCGAGGCCCAGCAATACTTTTAACAGGGTTGTTTTCCCGGCCCCGTTTGGCCCAAGCAGGCCAAACGCCTGGCCTCGTTCAACCCTTATATCAACACCACTTAGCGCCTCAACAGGGTTTCCGAGGAGGGTTTTGTATACCTTCCGAAGGCCTTGTGTCTCGATAATTGCAGCATTCATGGTCGGTCTGTGAAGATGGGACCTGGCAGTGGAGCGCCCTAAACAGAGTGTGGAAGTGTTGATATGGTACAGCTACAGGTCATCAGGGTGTTCCTCGATCCTGCATTTGCGACCATCTTTCTGGTGGGGTTGCTGACTGTCGATCAAACAAGCACTTTCACAACATTTTACCTGCAGGGTTATGGTGCCCACGGTTTGGGGCGAAGATGCTGACAGCATGAATCAGTACTCGGAGACGTTTCTCGATCACTACAGGCGACCTCGGAACCTTGGTGATCTCGTTGATTCCGACGCGGTTGCCATCGTGCATAACAAAGTCTGTGGCGATGTTCTTCGGATCGCTATCGCTGTGGAGCCTGGTGCTGAAGCGGAGCGTCGCCGGATCATTGCCATCCGCTTTAAAGCGTATGGCTGCGCCGCCACGATTGCTGTCGCTTCGGTGATTAGCGAGATGGTTGTTGGTAAACGCGTCGCCGATATTGATGCAATAAGCGATGATGACGTCGTTGCTGCTCTCGACGGTTTGCCGGCTGGCCGTATCCACGCTGTTGTGCTTGGGCGGGCTGCGCTGGGTGAAGCGATGGCCAAGCTCAGTTAATTAGAGCGCAGGAAGGCAACGCGGGAGCTGCCGAATGGCAGCTCCCGCGCTGAATTTCAAGTGACAGGTTTATTAGGTTGTTGCCAATCCAGAAGATAAAACTTCAAGACGCTCCCGGATGACTTCGGCAGTGACGCCGATCATGCGGCAGATATCTTCAAACCAACGACTGGCGAAGAACTCTTCTGGATCACCATCTTCCGTCAGTCCACGTAACTTCTTGCGCTCAGACGGAGTTAGCGTTTCCTGCTGGCGGATGCGCAACAGGAACTCGTAATCTTTAATAGCAAGCTCGATCACTGACACGAAGAGTTCGCGATATGCCTCGTTGTCGACCCACTCGTTGTCACCGTTCGGTTCGACCGCAGGCAGCCCTGCTGGCAAGCCCGAAGCTCCGAGAATGACAGCTTGTGCTGACATCGTCTGCCTCCAAAATATTGAGAGTGGCTGGGCCGCCCCTTGCCCCCCAGCCTTTGTAAAATATATACAAGTATTATCTGCAATACGCGTGCCAACTTGCGTATTCTGCCACCTTGGGGAAGCCTGCTGCTGCCGGGTTTCCGGGGTTTATTAGAACGCGATAAATCGCTAAGTTGGTGAGTGTACCATATAAGCCACAAAAATCGGGAAAAGACGACCCTAGTCCGGTGAAAGCCTTGGCTGTAAGGTGCCCCCGAGTTATGGATGATTTCAGCCGGTGTGGACCAAATAAGCCGGTTAATTTTCGACTATTGCGGCTATTTCTGGCTTTATGCGGCGTCTAAACTGAACTTTTTAAGGCGATACCGTAACGTGGCACGGGACATGCCCAGGAGCCGCGCCGCCTTGCTCTTGTTGTGGCGGCTACGCTCGAGGGCTTGTTTTAGTAACGATCTTTCAATCTCCTCGAGCGATAGACCCTCGCGAGGGAGCGAAACGGCCACATTAGCAAGCGGGACGCGCTCTTCCTGTAAACGAACCGGAAGGTGTTCGGGCCCTATCGAGTTGTCCTGGGTCAAGATTACAGCGCGTTCTAAGACGTTTTTTAACTCGCGAACGTTCCCTGGCCATCCGTAGTTAAGCAAGGTGCGGCGAGCTTCGGGACGTATGTCCGTAACCATCTTGCCCGTGCGTTCCACAAGTTCGAGCAGGAAATGACGGGCGAGCGGGAGGATATCTTGAGTGCGTTCATGTAAAGGGGGAATGGTGATTGGGAAGACATTGATACGATAGTAAAGGTCCTCGCGGAAAAGTCGCTTAGAAACAAGGTCGGCAAGATCGCGGTTGGTTGCAACGATTAGGCGTACATCGGCACGCAATGTTTCCGTACTACCAAGACGAGAAAATTCACGTAGTTCGAGAACACGCAGTAACTTCACTTGCACCGCTAAAGTCATTTCACCGATCTCGTCGAGAAACAACGTACCGCCCGCAGCGAGCTCGAAACGTCCGATTTTTCGCTTCTCCGCCCCGGTAAAAGCGCCACGTTCGTAACCGAACAGCTCGCTCTCCAGGAGATTTTCTGGCAACGTCGCACAGTTGATGGCAACGAAGGGGTGACCAACGCGGCCACTGTTGTAGTGGATGGCCCGCGCCAAAAGCTCCTTCCCTGTTCCACTTTCACCACTGACTAGAGCGGTAGCGTTGGTCATCGCGACGTCACCAGCCAGTCGCAAAATCTCTACCACCTGCGGTGACGTTCCGATAATCGCTGAGAAATCGTATTGGCGCTCGAGCTCTTCTCGCAGCACTCGGTTTTCAGCTACCAATCGAGTCATCGCTAGGGCCTTCTGAACCGTGCGGCGAACATCGTCCTGATCAAATGGTTTTTCGAGAAAGTCAAACGCTCCGGCTTTCATGGCCTCGACTGCAGCGGCCACGGTGCCGTACGCCGTCACCATAATGACCGGTAGTTGCTCGTCGATTTCCTGGATACCCTTGAGCAGGGTGAGCCCATCTATGCCCTTGAGTTTGAGACCAGTAATGATGCCGTGGACCGGCTGCGACGTCAGAATTTCAAGCGCTTCCTCACCGCTGCTCGCGTGAATGACAGCGGCTCCGAGTCCTGCAACCTCTCCACTTATTGCCTCGCGGGTTGCTTCTTCATCGGTGACAAGCAGCAGGCTCGGAGTCATTGCATATTTTCTCGAAGCTTTTTAGTCGCCGTTGCGACTGTGTCTGACAGGCAATAAATGACCGGTTCAAATGATCCGCCACATTATATGGAACCTTGCCTCGATGTTCCCCGGAAGCTTCGTTATATCAGTGCTGGCCTCGGTGGATGCAAACGAATTGCTAGCCGTTTATGCTGCACATGACATAATTCCTCCACGCGGCTAACATGGTCAGACCAAGGTCCTCAAACCACCTAGCCGTCACAACGGGGACCTAATCAGAAATACAGGCTAGAGGAGATTCTTCGGAGTGCCCCCTTCTTCCAATCAGATTCGCGACGCACTTGCGACCGTCAAATTCCCTGGTCTTTCTCGCGACATTGTTTCGTTTGGCCTTGTTGAGGACGTAGAGGTCGAGAACGGCCTAGTTCGCATTCGCCTCAGCGTACCGTCAGGCAGCAACCATGCGATCGAGCAGATGGCACGCGATGCGCACGAGGCTGTTTCGCGTCTGGATGGTGTCGATGAGGTCCAGCTTGATATTTCCGCTCCACGTGCGGCAGCACCTGGTCAATCGGGCGGGGGAATGAATCTTCCTGGACCGCCGTCAGATGTAAATGCCGCAAGGCACCCAGAGTCTGCTCCTGTCGGTGCCGGTAGCCGCCCCGAGCCACTGATCCAGCGAGACCCGATCCCGGGAGTGAAACATGTGCTTGCGGTTGCTTCTGGCAAGGGTGGTGTTGGCAAGTCTACTGTGGCATCCAATCTCGCGGTGGCCATGAAACAACAGGGCCTGGCTGTTGGATTAATGGACGCCGATATATACGGCCCCTCTATTCCAACCATGTTTGGTATTCATGAACAGCCAGAAATTACCGATATCGACGGACGTCGCATGATTATTCCGTTGCAGCGACATGGATTAAAGATAATGTCACTAGGATTCCTCCAGCCAGAAGATGCCCCAGTTATCTGGCGTGGTCCTCTAGTGATGAAGGCGGTACGTCAGTTCTTGCGGGATGTTGATTGGCGCGAATGCGACATCCTTGTTATTGATCTGCCACCCGGTACGGGAGACGCTCAGTTGACCCTGACCCAATCAGCGCCACTTGACGGTGCCGTCATCGTTACTACGCCGCAGGATGTTTCGTTGATCGATGCTCGCAAGGGACTGCACATGTTTAGGGAGGTTGACGTTCCGGTGATTGGCATTGTCGAAAACATGTCGGTTTTTAGTTGTCCAGAATGCGGTCATCAAGAGCACATCTTTCGCGAAGGCGGTGGCCGCCGTACTGCAGAGGAACTCGGGGTTCCGCTGCTTGGAGACATTCCAATTGATCCTCGGATTGCCAAGGCGGGGGACGCGGGTACCCCTGCTGTTTTGGCGCATCCGGACAGCAAAGTGGCCGGGGCTTTTGGCGAGATTGCGCGCGTGGTAACCGCCTCGATGGTGGGCCAAAACGCTCGGGTTCAGGCTCAGAATTAGTTTCGTAGAATGTTTAATTTCGTTGGCGGTTTGCGCATTGGAATGGCTCAGGATTGAATCTATCGTCTAGCCAGAACACTTAAAATAAATGGACCTAAGAAACTTCGCCATCAGAGCTGGTTATTAACAACTGAAAAGCAGAGTCGTCGCCCTTACGCCGCCTCGACAGACTTGCAGTGCCAACAAGGAGCCGCGCCGTGGAAGCAGCCGGTAACATATCGGGCCTCATTGAGTTCATTCCAGAAAACGTCGAAAAAGCTCCGGAGGATTCAGGTGTTTTCTTGATTATTTCTTCCAGCCAGAAGGTTCTGTACGTGGGCACAACCGACGCGAAGGGCCTTCGTGAGAGTCTATGGAACGTACTCGAGGAGCAGCCTTTTGGTGCCCCTGGTTACTTCAAGTACGTCGCCGAGCCGGACCCGGCGAATGTCGATGAAATCACAGCTGAGTTAATCGCTGAGCACAAACCACCGCACAATCTTGGCTACGGTCGTTTTCGCAACGAAGAAATTACGCTTCCCAAGCAGGGCCATTCCATTCGCCACTCTGCCCCAAATCCATAGCTTGGGACCTGCCCGGTTAGGGACATGAATCGTTAGGTACGCTGAATCCTTGATTGCGGTATATGTGCATCAGGAAGCGGCGGGTCCAAGTTACTCCGGCTGCGTCATCGATGAACACTAGGGTGCTTCCAACTTCCCGTACGAGCGGCGGCGCAAACACAGCGTCTAACTCATTTGCGGTGAACAGTTTGTTGCGGATGCCAGTGTTCGGATCCTCGACTACGCCTTCTTCTCGCCAGGGTGAACTCTCGAGCCAGGGACCGTAGTAGCCATCATTGCGGGCGAAAGTAACCACGATGACCACGCCGCCCGGCATCAAAATGCGTCCGACCTCTTGCCCATAGCCTCTTCGCAACTCCATATCCACCAGGTTGTCTACGGCCGTGATATCAAGCACGGCTGCCGCGAAATCATTCTCGATCGGTAGCGGCTCGTTGAGATCATGTTGTTGCGTGGTCAACGTGCCAGTGAGCGTGCCTTCCTCAAGCCGCTCCTGGAGAAGCTGCAGGGCCACCGCTGAGTGCTCAAGCCCTACAACCTGGTGCCCCGCTTGTGCTAGAGGGATAGCGTTGCGGCCGATTCCACAGCCACAGTCGACTATTGGGCCGCCGATTGTCTCGCGACGGGTCTTCAAATAGCCGAGAAGGAAACGAACACCGCGGTCGATGTCACCACGGTAAGAGGTTGTGTAGGCACGAATTTCTCCGTATTCCTGATCCCAGGCTCGACCCGGATCGCTCAACTTTCCAGACTTAGACGACACACTCAGTTCTCGGGCTCCCAATTCTCGCCCGGCTTCAGGCTGACTGATCCTGGGGGAGCCTCGCTGTCGATCTCGGCGGGGCGATACTGAAACTCGGCACGAGCCGCACCTTCGACCTGATATCGTCGATAACCGCGTACCCAGCAGATGCTTGAAGCCTCGAGTTTTATCCCCGTCGGCATACGGTGCAGAGAACCAACTGGCATTGCTTCGGCTCCTGGCAACTCGTCTCCGGGACCCGGAAGGTCGACGCGCACCGTGCGCCAGTCAACCTTGCGACGCTTCTCGGGTTGGCGCTCCTCTAGCGTTCCACCTCGGCGACGATCCTTCATCTTCCGCAGGAAATCTTTACGCTTCATTCTAGAGTTCCGAGCTCCTCGAAAAAGTACGCCGCGCTGGCAATGCCAGCATAGAAATTTCCGAGATCAAGATTTTCGTTTGGAGCATGTGCGTTTTCGTCTGGTAGGCCGATACCCATCAGTACGGAAGGAGCCCGGAACAGTTCCTCGAGAAGGGCCACTAGCGGGATCGATCCGCCTTCGCGTATAAATACAGGCTCGGTACCGAACCCGCGGTGTAAGGCACGGCCAGCCGCCTGTATGACCGGGTGATCACACGGTGTCAGCCAAGGTTTCCCGCCATGCATACGGGTCACTTTGAGCCGCACACCTGGAGGGGTGAGTGCGCGCAAGTGGTCCTCGGTGGCGTTCATGATTTTTTCGGGATCCTGATTTGCCACGAGCCGCATGCTGATTTTCGCCATCGCCTTGGCTGGCAAAACCGTTTTGCTTCCTTCACCAGTGAAGCCCGAGAGAAAGCCATTGACCTCGAATGTTGGCCTTGCCCAAGTGCGTTCGAGGACGCCATAGTCAGCGTCCTCCAGCAAGGCGTCAACACCCAATTCCTCTCGGTATTTAGTTTTATCGAACGGCAGCGAGTTCCACTGTTCGCGTTCGGTGTCGGTGATGGCAACGATATCGTCGTAAAACCCCGGAACGGTGATTTCACCGTTGGCGGGGTTGCGGCAGGATGCGAGCATTCGTGCCAAAGCCTCCGCTGGATTAACGACAGCACCGCCAAACGATCCGGAGTGCAGGTCACCGCGAGCACCGGTGACGTCGAGTTGCATGTAAGCAAGTCCCCGAAGGCTGTAGGTGATTGATGGCAACCCGGCAGCAAACATCACTGTATCGGAGATCATTACGGCGTCGCATTGGAGGCGGTCTTGGTGCTCGCGCACTACGGCTTCTATGTTCGGACTGCCGACTTCTTCTTCGCCTTCGATCAGAAAAACAACGTTCACTGGGCACGTGCCAACAGTCTGTAGCCAAGCTTGCAACGCCTTCACGTGGATATACAACTGTCCTTTGTCGTCAGCAGAGCCACGAGCAAAGAGCTTGCCTTCCCGAACGGTGGGGTTGAACGGTGGTGTGTCCCAAAGCTCAACGGGTTCCTCAGGTTGCACGTCGTAATGTCCGTAAACTAGGAGAGTGGGTGCACCGGGCGCTTTACGCCATGCGCCGTAGATTACCGGGTGTCCCTCGGTTGGCCATTTTTCGACCTCAGTACAGCCGGCCTCGCGGAGTTTGTCCCCGAGCCACTCGGCGGCCATGTCGACGTGGTCGGCGCGGTCCGGATCAGTCGAGATACTTGGGATTCGGAGGAACTCTTTGAGTTCGTCAAGCCATTGATTTTGCTGGCCTTCGACGAAGGCACGGATTGTATCGGCACTGCCCATGGAGCCTTCCCAGGTGTGGGGATCTATTGCTTTGAGTCGGGGGCCTTGTTACGTTAGCGGCAGAGTGGCGCGGTTGTGCAGCCGTTCATTTCACTTAGCCACCCTATCCGGTGGCGTGGGTGCTGCCAACACTTCGGAGGTGCCATCTTGTCAGAGAGTCAACCGGCGTACTTGTTTCTCGCGGTTCTAGCGATCGTTCTTGTTCCATTTATCGGCGTCGTGCCTGCTGTGGCCGGCGATGGGCAACAGGACGCTGATGCAATTATCAGCCGACTGAAAGAATTGCTTGCTGCGACGGATACAAAGGCCATTGTCGCACCCTTTCCTGACAGCCGAAGCCGCATACTGAAGGTCGATGGAACTTCGGACTTCTTTCTGTACATCGAGAGGGGTAACTTGCGCGGCATGGAGCCGATGAATAACTTTTACGCAGCGCTTGAATCGGGGGATATGGCACTCGCTATTGAGCTTTTCACACGGCATAGTTTGGTCTCACTGCGTGCGTCTGATTACGGTTGGAATGGCCTCGGGGTGCCAATGGAACGAACCGACGGCAGTGGACAAATTCAAGACCGTCTCTACAAGACCGTAGAAGGTGCTTTTGGCCAGACCGAAATTGGCCCTGAGGATCAGCAGATGTTTCTTGAATACATCGAAACGATATTAATTCCGGCGCTCGAAGCCGGATCCTGAGCCCTGTAGTGGGTGGTTGGCAGGGAGTGAAGTTTTCTAACACGCAATTGATATACGTCAGGGACTTTTCGAGCCTGATCTACGCCCGATATAGTGGGTTTTGATTTTGTTTACACGGACCGTGAGAATCCCAACTGCACGGGCTGTCTCGGTAGTATGCTTCCAATTTGATATGTGGCGCGGATTTTGGCCGCGTCGTTAGCTTCGTCTAGGAGGTTTTATATGCGTCGGATGATCCCGGTCACGATAACGACTTTGGTGCTTTCTTTGTTGTTCACTCCGTTGGCCTTTGCCGCCATACCGCAGGGCCAGGAGGAGCAGGAAGAGCAAGAGCAGGAACAGTCCTACGAGGAGACAGTGGTTATCTCGGCCTCGCGTTTCGAGCAACTGTTGATGGATGTGCCAGTCTCCATCTCTGTGATCGCCGGCGAGTTCATCAAGAACACGGCGTCTACTGGTAACTACGCTGATCTTTTGCGTTCTGTTCCGGGCCTGAACGTAACGCAGACAAGCGCCCGTGACACCAACATGACTTCCAGGCAAGCTACTAGCACGCTAGCCACGTCACAGTTGGTTATGGTTGACGGCCGAACTATTTATCAGGATTTCTTCGGCTTCGTGTTGTGGGAGTTGCTGCCGGTCAATCGGGATGAGCTTGCCCAGATAGAGGTACAGCGTGGCCCGAGTTCGGCTGTTTGGGGGGCGAATGCGATGACCGGTGTTGTCAACGTGATAACCAAGTCGCCCCGCGCGATGGGGAACTGGACGTCGGTTCGCGGCGGCGCTGGTGAGATTGGCACCAGCTTCTTCTCTGTCCTTCAATCGGGTGTTCGGGACAAATTCAGCTACAAGTTCTCCGGTGCGTATTACCAGCAAGATCCTTGGCCACGACCCAGCAATTTCTCAGGAGCTGCGTTCCCGGACGCCGTGAACCGCGGCACCGCCCAGCCCAAGTTCGACGGCCGCGTTGACTACCAGATCGACCAAGATTCAAATGTGTCTTTCGGTGGCGGCTACACTGGCACTAACGGCATCATTTTTACTGGGCTTGGACCGTTTGATATCGCTGACGGGTCCTGGTCTTCCTACATGCGCGCCGATTACAACAACGGTGACGCGAACGTTCGCTTCTTTGCCAACATCCTTGATGCTGAGTCGCAGAACCTTCTCAGCCCGCTGCTCCTCAACTTTGCCACCGGGACATACGATTTCTCAGCGAAGAACATGACGGTGGCCCAAGAGGGCAAGCATGTCCTCAATTATGGGGGCAACTACAGGCATCTCACTAACGAACTATCCATCGCGCCCACCGGTGATACTCGCTCGGAAGGCGGAGTTTACCTCCAGGACAACTGGGCGCCGCACGAACAGTTCCTGATAAACGCAGGTGTTCGGCTGGATACGTTTAGCAGCATCGATGGTGCCGTCTTTACACCGCGCATAGGGATGCAGGTGCGACCGTTTGCCGACCAAGATCATGCCATTAGGGCGTCGTGGGGCAGAGGGACACGGGCACCGTCGGTGATCAATAATCACCTCAACACGTTTATCTTCAATGCGCTTGATCTTAGCCCGTTGACACCGGTTCTCGGTTTCAACCCAGGGCTCTTTGCGTTTCCGATTTTCGCGGAAGGCAACCCGGATCTAAAGCAGGAGACGCACGATCAATTCGAAATCGGCTACCGCGCTGTGATCAACGGCAAAGTGTCACTCGATTTTGCTTATTACGTTTCGGAAACTACGGACAATATCGACTTCTACACGGACCAATACTTCAATATGTTCGATCCGCCGCCGGGCTGGGCGTTGCCGGGGTTTATCCTTAACTTTCTGCCAGCGCTGCCAAAGCATATGACCTACCGCAATATCGGCTCAATCAAGAATCAGGGCATGGAGCTCGGTTTCCAGGCGCGTGTAGCTCCCGGTAACGAGATCTTCGCCAACTACACCTGGCAGAAGGATCCCGAGGTAGAAGAAATCGACATGGCCGATGTCAACTTGCCGCCCACGAATCGGTTTAACGTCGGCATGGCGGGCTCAGTTCGTGGTCTTATGTACAGTGCCGTCGTTGCCTATCAGGATGAGGCTTTCTGGTCCGATGTCTTGGACTCACGGTTTCATGGTGTCACGGACAAAATGACAACCCTGAACCTTACGCTTGGGTACGAGTTGGAGAACATAAATTTTTCAGTGCGTGCCACCAACGTCACCAACCAGCTGTTTCAACAGCACTACGTTGGTGATGTCATCGGACGCAGGGTTGTCGCGGAAGCCGGCCTCAACTTCGACTGGGACAACCGCTAGCAACCCAACTGTCTGGACAGTAAGTGGCAATGACAGAAGCGCTGGTTTCGATCGGCGATCCTGTTAGGGGGAATCCGAGTGTTTTGGTCGGGGGATAATTCAGGTCTGGACATCTACTTTGTTACACTCGTGATGTGAGCACTACAGTGAGTCTTGAGGGATTCGTCGCTGCTCTGCGTGCCATCCCAGAAGAAGAATTTACGGATAGCAGAGTTCTAGAAACGGTAACCAACAGCCGGGTCCCGATCGCAGAACTCGACCCGTACTTGGTCTGGAAACCAGACCGCTATACCCGTGGCCTGGTCTACCGCAACGAACTCTTCGAGGTCATTGTTCTGTGCTGGAACGTCGGCCAGGGAAGCCCTGTGCATGACCACGCAGGCCAGAGGTGCTGGATGACTCTTCCGCAGGGCCGTCTCGAGATCACTAACTACGCCTACAAGCATGGCCGCGAGATTGAGTTCATCGATACGGAAATTGTCGGGGAGCATGAGAGTGACATCCACATCGATCAGTGTTCGAGTGTTCACCAGATTACCAACCGCTGCGCTTGGTGCGAGCCGGCAGTTAGCTTACAAGTCTACTCACGGCCTTTCGATAACTGCTACATCTACGACCTCGCCACCGGGACACGTGAGCTGAAGCCGATGTGCTTTGATACGTCTGGGCCACTCGCCGAGGTTTTTGACAATGCCACTAGTTTTGACGGAACTGTGGCTACGTAAGCTCGTCTTCTGATGGAATCGTTGCCTTCGGGCCGCCCGCCGCCTCCCGTAACACCTCCAAGTAGTGAAATTCGCCGTGGCTGATCCGGTGTGAATCGTTATCTCCGAGTGCTTCCGCTAACTGCGCCGATTTATTCCGGGCAGTACTGAAAAGGTCAATCAAGTAGTCATAGCGATCTTTTGCATTGACCAATCCTAGCTCTTCTACCTCAATGAGCCGTCGCAGCATGGCGTGCAAGGCTAGTTGGCGCGACACCATTTGAGAAATCGCAGTGCTCTTTTTGCAGGCAGCACAATCGCAGGTGGGATGACAGACGGGTTCGTTAAGTCGCAAGCAGGCCTCGGCAGTACGCACCGGCGTGTGGATTAATCCCTCATGCAGGTAGTAACTGTTCATCAACCGACTGCCCATCATCTCGCGGAAAAAGCTTCGGGGGTGGGTTTCGAGCCCGTAGGTTCCAGCGGCGTAACCGGCGGCGCCAGCGGCGATGGCCAGGAGGCCGGTACGGCCGACGTGCGAAAGCACAACCGGCACCCCGGTTTCCACCAATGTGCTGACAAACTTCAAAACGGTATCAGCGTCACGTGAGTCAGCACGACGCTCGTCGTAGTTGATGATTGTTACCCAGAACAGCGCAGCTTTAATGCTCGCGTAAACGGCTGCGATGTTGGCACGGTGGTCCGGATCGATCAGTGCATCGATATCTACTACTACCTGGACTCCGACAGGTTGATCCCTCGATGCGCCTATTGCCTCGGTGGCGCATACCCGCGAGACTTCTAGCCATGGGTGTTCAAAATGTGGCACGTAGAAATACGGTGCGAACAGGATGTCGGCGCCGAGCTCTCGTTGGACCGTCAAAACTGACTCGACAAGTGCGCCGCGCTCTTCGGCGCGTGTGAACCTTGTCGGTTGCCACAGTGTCCCGAGCGTCTGATTCCCCGGGCTGTACGGTAGTGCGCGATAGTCCGGCATACTCATGTAGCCCTCAAACTGAAAATGCGCTGTTTTGGGATCGATGAGCAGCGTAGCCGTGCAATCTCGCGCGTGCTTTATGAGGTCACGCATGCGTGGGTTAGCGCTGTAGACCGCCGAGAGCATAAGCGCTTCCTGCGGCGGTACCTGCTTAAGAACGGCCACGTCGTTGGGGAGCACAATAGGGATGAAGCTAGGATGGTCTGGTGTCATCATTTCGTCCTCGCGGTTACTCTATTTTTGCCCGTCCGGCGTCATCGTGCTAGTTTTCGCCACTGCCGTGAATACACTTGCCGATCTTTTTTATAAGCTGGAAGAGCGGGCGCGCCCCGACTTGTTAATGGTGCGTGCAGGGGCTGATTTTGAGTACATCAGCGCTAGTCAGTTCGCCAAGCGCATTCGACGATGCGCTGCCGGGTTGCAGCGACTTGGCATTGAGCGGGGTGACCGTGTCGGCCTGATTTCTAGTAATCGCCCTGATTGGCACGTTATTGATTTTGCGTGCCACCTGAGTGGCGCAATTCTTGTTCCACTGTTCAGCACACTAACCGCGGCCCAGGTTCGGTTCACCTTCGCTGACAGTGGTTGCAAGATCGTTTTCATCGAGGGTGCTGATCAGTTGGAGAAAGTTGTCTCGGTACGTGGAGAACTCCCGGACCTTGAGGGCATCATATTGCTGTCCGCGGGGGACGGTGCTGATGAATTTCCGGCGAGTCAGGACCAGAACGAGGGCACCGCAGCACGGTCCGATTTAGCGTTTGAGGACCTCATCACTGCCGAAGAGCCGACAAAGGATCTTCCTGGCCCCGAGGATAGCGATTCGGTTGCGACCATTATCTATACCTCTGGAACCACTGGTGAGCCCAAGGGGGTCATGCTGACGCATAGCAACCTGATCTCGAACATCGTCAGTTCACAAGCCATGCTCACCTGCCGTAGCACCGATGTGTCAATGTCGGTTCTGCCGTTGTGTCATATTTTCCAGCGGATGCTGGACTACACGTTCTTTGATGTTGGCGCGCAAATTGCTTACGGTGCCCCGGATCGCCTGGCTGAAGACTACATGCTGGTACGTCCGACTGTGGTCCCCGGTGTGCCACGCTTATTTGAACGTTTCCGTGCCGCAGTGCTTGAAAAGGTTGTTTCTGGAAGTCCTCTCAAGCAGCGTATTTTCTACTGGGCGGAGCGTGTTGGTCGTCGCCGCGCGGAGCACGAGCTTCTTGGTACCCCTTTTGGGTTTCTCGACCAGTTTCGTTTTCTGGCCGCTGACCGCTTGGTTCTCCGCAAGTTGCGTGCCCGAACCGGGGGCCGAATTGTTTACTTCGTCAGCGGTGGAGCGGCGCTCGATCCGTCCCTTAACTGGTGGTTCGAATCGATGGGCTTACGTTTGCTACAGGGTTATGGGCTGACCGAAACATCGCCTGTTATTTCCATCAACCCACAGGATGCCAACCGGATCGGTACAGTCGGTCGACCGATCGACGGTGCTGAAGTAAAGATCGCCGACGATGGAGAGATTCTGACCCGTGGGCCACACGTCATGAAGGGATATTGGAACAAGCCCCAAGCGACCGATGAGGTGTTTATCGATGGGTGGTTTCAAACTGGCGATATCGGTGTTTTGGAGGACGGATATCTCCGTGTCACTGACCGCAAGAAGAACATCCTTGTGACCTCAACTGGTAAGAACGTTGCGCCGCAGCCGCTCGAGAATGCCATAGCAATGAGTCGGTACGTGGAGCAGTTGGTAGTAGTTGGGGATGGGCAGCGTTTTGTCGCTGCGTTAGTCGTACCCGATTTTGCCATGCTGCAGGATTGGGCAGATGAAAAGAACAAACACAAGACTCCGGAAGAATTATGCATTGACACTGACGTGATCGCTCTGGTCCGTGCAGAGATCGATGTTCTACAGGGGGGCTTCTCGACTTTCGAGCAGGTCAGGGACTTCCGGTTGCTTTCAACGCCGTTTAGTATCGACGATGGCACCCTTACTCCGACGCTGAAGACAGTGCGTCGGGTCGTGGAGAGAAAGTACGCGGAACTGATCGACGAGATCTATTCCGAAGGCGAGAGCTGAGATGTCGGGCGGGGTTGTCATTACCCACGGGCTGCGGTCCGTATATACCAAGTTCGGCACCGCGTTAAGGAAAGTCTCGGCTGTCGAGCTTGGCAGGCAGGTAATTACCGAGCTCATTGAGCGTGCCGACATTGATCCGCAGCGGGTCGACGAGGTCATCGTTGGATGCGCTGGTAACCCCGTCGATGCTGCCAACATTGCCCGTGTCTTAGCTCTGAAAACTAACTTGCCACGCACAGTGCCGGCAGTCACGGTTCAGCGCAACTGTGGTTCAGGGCTGGAAGCAATCACCTCTGCTACCGAGCGTATCCGGAGTGGCCGGGCCCGTGCGGTAATTGCTGCTGGGGTGGAATCAATGAGTCATTACCCGTTGTTTTTTTCCGCTGGGGCGCAAGCGAAGTTTGAAACTTTATCGCGAGCACAAACAATCGGCGCCCGTCTGCGTGCACTATCCCGATTCCGGCCGCGGGACTTTTCTCCCGAGATTGCCCTTGAGGTTGGTCTCACTGATTCAGTCTGTGGGTTAAACATGGGTGAGACCGCCGAGGTCCTGGCCCGCGAGTTTCAGATTTCGCGTGACATCCAGGACGAGTTCGCATTGCGTAGTCACCAGCTTGTTACGGCAGCTGAAGAAGCAGGCCGATTCGCTGCCGAGCGCATTCCGATTTTCCTTCCCCCAGGATACGACCAGATGGTTGATGCAGACAGCGGCCCTCGTTCTGGTCAGAGCATGGAAGCGTTGGGGAAATTGATGCCTGTGTTCGATCGTCGCCACGGCACCGTGACAGCTGGTAACTCCTGCATGGTTAGCGACGGAGGTGCGGCCGTGTTGGTGATGGAAGAGGGGATGGCACAGGAGCTTGGCTACGAGCCTCTCGGGCGGGTGGCGGGTTACGCGTGGGCCGGATGTTTGCCTCGCCGTATGGGCCTTGGACCTTGCTACGCGACACCTCCCGCGTTGGCGGAAGCCGGACTGAAACTTGCTGATCTAGACTTAATCGAGTTGAACGAAGCATTTGCGGCGCAGGTCTTGGCATGTGAGTTATGTTTCCGGTCGTCGGCCTTCGCGAGAGAGGAACTCGGCGGCAACCATGCCGTTGGCGAGATTGACCGTGACCGGCTTAACGTCAACGGTGGTGCCATTGCCCTCGGACATCCGGTCGGGTCGAGTGGTACACGTCTGGTCGTAACGCTCCTTCACGAACTGGCGAGGCGATCAGCGCGTTGGGGTTTGGCAACGCTCTGCGTCGGTGGTGGTCAGGGCGGAGCAATGGTTCTCGAACGGTGATTGATCGACAACTCATTACAGGGCTCTTGTCGCGAGAGCCTTGGGATCGAGCTGTTGCCTCCGCTGGCCTAAGCGTCGAACTTGATGACGATGGCATCGCGCTAGTTGAATTCGATCAACCTGCAGTGCATCACAACCGCTTTACCCCGGAGTTGCTAGAACGACTTGACGCGGTACTTGACGAACTCAAGTCGCGCTGTGCTGAAGGAATCGTTCGAGGCGTGATGTTCACTTCGGCCAAAGAGAATTCGTTCATTGTTGGCGTCGACATTGCGGCAATTGAGTCTGTGCCCAATGAGGCTGCCGCGATTGCTGCGACGCGGCGGGGACAAGAAATCTTCCAGAAGATTGCTGATCTGCCGGTTGTAACGGTGGCGGCAATCAATGGCACCTGCCTCGGTGGCGCTACTGAAATGGCACTGGCTTGCACGTTTCGGGTCGTTGCCGATAACTCTTCAGTTGAGATTGGCTTTCCAGAAGTGAACTTAGGTTTTTTCCCTGGCTTTGGTGGGAGCCAGAGGCTCCCACGGATGATTTCTCTAGAACGTGCGCTGGCGATGATTCTTGGGGGAAAGGCAGTGACCGCCGCCCGCGCCCGCAAGATCGGACTAGTCGACGCTGTTGTGCCTGCGAGACTATTGCTGACCGAGGCGCGACGGTTTGTACTTTCCCCTCCGCGTTACCGCCGCAGATTGGCACTAGAAGATCGATCTTGGGGACGGTTTTCCCGGCGCTGGTTACTCGAGGGTCAGTTGGTGGGGCGCATGATTATGTTTCACCAGGCCCGAAAGAGCGTGCTGTCACGGGTTGGTGAGCACTACCCGGCTCCCCTAGAGGCACTCGACACGGTACGGCGCGGCCTGAAAATGACACTTGCGAAGGGTCTCAAGCTTGAAGCGGAACGGGTTGGTCGGCTCATTGTTTCATCATCATCCCGCAACTTGGTGGAGATCTTTGTGTCTCGCCAGGCGGCACGGAGGACTGCACACGCTAGAGGAAACAGCGGGCAAGGAGACGCTACCCGGAAGGTAAACAAACTTGGTGTCATCGGAGCGGGTGTTATGGGAGGCGGCATCGCGCAGGTTGCTGCCTACCACCAGATCCCAGTTCGCTTAAAGGACGTTGTCACCGAAGCGTTGACAACTGGTTACAAGGTTGCTTATCAACGTTTCCACGAGCGGCAGCGGGCCGGCAAGATCAGTAGCCGGGAGGTCTCTCAGCGTATGGCGCTGATCAGCCCAACGCTTGCCTATACTGGCTTTGGGACTGCCGACTTGGTGATTGAATCTGTGGTCGAAAACCTCGACGTCAAACGGTCAGTACTCAGCGATATAGAGAATGTGACTAGACCCGACACTGTGATCGCGACAAACACCTCGTCGTTGACGCTGTCTGAAATGGCGACATCAATGAGACGGCCCGGCCGGTTCGTTGGCTTGCACTTCTTCAACCCTGTACATCGCATGCCGTTGGTTGAGGTTGTTTGTTCCGACACTACCGAAGTCGACGCAGTTGGTTGCGCGCTGTCCTTTGTGCACCGTCTTGGAAAAGTCCCGGTGAAAGTCGCTGACTCGCCAGGGTTCCTTGTTAACCGTGTCTTGATGCCCTACCTAAACGAGGCACTTTTGTTGGTAGAATCCGGCGTCCCTATTGACCAAATTGATGGGGCGCTCAAGCGCTTCGGGATGCCAATGGGGCCACTTCGGTTACTCGATGAGATTGGGCTTGATATTACGCATCACGTTGCTGGCAGACTTGGTCCGGTCTTCGGCGAACGGTTATTGGCATCAGATGTTAGTAGGCTGATGTGCAAAAGTGGGCGACTGGGCAAGAAGGTTTTGAACGGTTTTTATCGATATGGAAAGGGTGAACCCCAACCGGTTGACCCCGGTGAGATATTGGACGGGGTCCCGATGTCCGCAAGAAGACCAGATGATGAAGAGATCACTGATCGTTGCATACTCTTGATGTTCAATGAAGCCTGCTATGCGCTACAAGAAAATATCGTTGAGTCGGCCGGTTTCCTGGACCTTGCGATGGTGATGGGCACCGGTTTCCCTCCTTTTCGAGGTGGTATCCTCCGCTACGCTGACGCCGTCGGCGTAGCCTGTTTGCGGGACCGGCTCCAAGAGCTCTCGGATCTTCTTGGCGGTCGTTTTGAGCCGGCGCCGCTTCTTGAAGAAGTTGCTGACACAGGTCGTTTCTACACATCTTGACGATTGCTTCAACAGAAGGCCGTTTCCCGTCGTGGTCGGTGTTTTCGTAAGATGACAGTTGCGGCCTGGGAGGCCGATTCTTGAACGACTCCACAGTCGAACGCACGGTGACGAAGATCGATGCTGGGCAGGTGTCCAAAGTTCAAGACACTATGGCGGTAGAGGAGCCTTGCGAGATTCATCTCTGCGGAGAAGCTGTAGCGGTAACCATGCGCACTCCTGGGAATGACCTCGAGCTCGCCGCTGGTTTCCTCTTCACCGAGGGTATTGTAGGTGCCCAAGATGTGGCCACAATTAACCATTGTGGCAACTCAGTGGTCGGCGAAGGCGAGGAATTTCACCCGGAAAACATCGTTGAGGTGAGGTTGATTCCAGGTCGTAAACCACGCCGAGACGTTCGTCGTCATTTCTTCGCTTCATCGTCGTGCGGTATTTGTGGCAAGGCCAGCATCGAAGCCATTCACGTTAATACCGCAATGGCGGCCGACGGGCCATCAATTTCAGCCACGGCACTTGCCACCATGATGGACCAGCTGGAACCACGCCAGAATGTATTTGCTGCCACTGGTGGTTTACATGCCGCTGCCATCTTCAACGTAGCAGGCGAGCTGCTGGTTGTGCGTGAGGACGTGGGTCGGCATAACGCTGTCGATAAGGCGATAGGCTACGCTCTTATTGAGGAATGCTTGCCACTAGACGCGAACGTGCTGATTGTTTCCGGGCGTACTTCGTTCGAAATCGTCCAGAAAGCGTTAGTTGCTCAGATCCCGATCGTCGCTGGTGTTTCGGCAGCATCGAGCCTGGCAGTCGAGTTTGCTGCACAAAGCAACATGACGCTGGTAGGGTTCCTGCGCGACTCAAAGATGAACGTGTACGCGGGAGCGGAGAGGGTCGCCGGCAAGTAGGCGCCCGGGCGCCAATCGGATACTCATGGCTCACGAACTCCAACCAGGTTTCTGGAAACGCCTGAGAAATCTGTCTCCGTTCGGTCTTGGTCATGTCAAGCCGAAACACTATCGAGACATGCTCCGGGTAGTGGTACGCAACCGTGACAACCTTGGCTATGCATGGAAAGTGCTGTCGCGCGGTGCCTGCGATGGTTGTGCTTTGGGGACCGCAGGTCTGCGTGACTGGACGCTCACTGGCACCCACCTCTGTATGGTTCGGCTCAACTTGCTGCGCTTGAACACTATGCCCGAGTTTGACCATCAGTTGCTGGCTAACGTATCGGACTTAGAGGATTTGTCTGACGCTGACCTGCGGGATCTTGGCAGAATTGGTGTGCCGATGATTCGCGAGCGCGGTGAACGCGGATTTCGCCGAATCCAATGGGAAGAGGCATACGGACGTATTGCTGAACAGATTAAGCACAGTGATCCGAAGCGTTTGGCCTTTTATCTGACCTCGCGCGGGATGACCAATGAGGTCTACTACGTGGCGCAAAAAGTGGCACGGTGGTTCGGTACAAACAACATCGATAACGCCGCTCGAATTTGTCATTCACCTTCTACGGCGGCGATGAAGCGGTCACTGGGGGTTGCGGCGACTACGTGTAGCTACCGCGACTGGATCGGTTCCGATCTCGTGGTGTTTTTCGGATCCAACCCGGCTAATGATCAACCGGTAACGACCAAATACTTGCAACAAGCCAAAAAGACCGGTACCCGCGTGGTTTTGGTGAACCCGTATCGGGAACCTGCGATGGAACGCTACTGGATTCCATCGAACTTAATTTCTTCGGTCTTTGGTACGCAGCTCATAGACGATTGGTTTCCGGTCAACACGGGTGGGGACATCGCATTTCTTTATGGCGTGTTGAAGATAGTTTTCGAAAATGGTTGGCACGATACTGAGTTCATTAACGTTCACACCGAGGGTTTTGATGCCCTTCGTCGTGAAACGGAACGCGTCAAATGGGAAGAGCTCGAATCTGAATCGGGATTGTCACGAGCCAGCATGAAGGAATTTGCGAATTTGATTCGTCGCGCTGACAGTGCTGTTTTTGTCTGGAGTATGGGAATCACCCAACACGTGGCTGGTGCTGACGCTGTCCAGATGATTATCAACCTTGGGTTGGTGAAGGGCTACGTTGGGCGTGACAAGTGCGGACTAATGCCGATCCGGGGGCATAGTGGCGTCCAAGGTGGGGCAGAGATGGGTGCCTACGCGACAGCCTTCCCAGGTGATCGTCCGGTATCGCCGGAAGGTGCCGCCCTGATGCGCGAAGTTTATGGTTTCAATTTGCCGGACCAGCCTGGACTGACTGCTCCGGAGATGATTGACGCCGCTGCTGAGAACCGTCTCGACTTGTTGTACTGCGCCGGGGGCAATTTCGTACAGACACTGCCGGACCCGGATTACGTTACTGGTGCGATGAGCCGGGTTCCTCTGCGTGTGCACCAGGACATTTTTCTTACGAAGCAGCTATTCATCGAGCCAATTGAGAAAGACGGCGCCGTGATCTTACTGCCGGCTCGTACCCGCTACGAACAAGAGGGCGGTGGAACGCAAACATCAACTGAACGCCGTGTCATCTTCAGCCCTGAGATTGATCGGTCTGTTGGTGAGGCGAAATCAGAGTGGCGCATTTTTCTGGAACTAGCGCATGCCGTTGACGCTGAGCATGCTGGTTTGCTCGGGTGCACTGATAGCCAGGCGATCCGTGAAGAAATTGCCCATGTTGTACCAGCGTACGATGGGATCCAGCATTTTGATGGCACAGGCGATGCGATCCAATACGGTGGCCCTCACCTGTGTGATAACTGGGAGTTCCCAACCCCTGACGGCCAAGCCCATTTCGTCGTCGTTCAGTTACCGTTCTCAAATAAGCGTGAGGGTTGGTTCAAGGTTTCGACGCGGCGTGGGCGGCAATTCAATTCGTTGATTTATGGGGAGATTGACCCGATTAACAACGCAGCGCGTGATTCAATACTCATGAATCCAGAAGATGCAGGCGACCTGCAATTTAGCCAACACCAGAAGGTCAAACTGGTTAGCAAGACAGGTGTATTCGAGGGCCGCATCCTGTTTGCCTCAATTGCTCGAGGTAATTTACAGGTGCACTTCCCGGAGGGGAATGTGCTGATTCCGCGTGGCATCGTTGACCCAGGCGGCGGAGTTCCTGACTACAACACTGAAGTGCGTGTGGAGGCGGACTTCGGAGGGCTGCGGTAGCATCGATTACCTCATGAGCTGCGAAACCCTCCGTCAATCGATGAGGTTCCTGGTGGCCACCTTCGTTTTGGTTGCGCTCACCGCTGGTTGTAAAGCCTTCGCGCCTGATTTTGCAGAGTTCGGTGGCGCCCGGGTGCGTGACATTCGCGACCGAGCAGCCCAGCACGACACCATGTTGACGCTGCGTCTAGATACATTGCTGCCCGTTCTGATGGAGAGGGTTGGAGTTGATTGCTGGTTAATATTCGCCGACGGTCCAAACGGTGATGTCCTCGTCCCTCTCCTCACCGTGAGAGCCACCCGTCTCGAGGGTAAAGGTGCTCTATTATTGTGCAACCAAGACTCGGCCCTTGCGCGTATTGCCCTTGGGGACGGTTTTTCATCTAATGCGGCAATCTATGAGGTCTTCGAACCATCCGCCGACATGACCCTGGCTGGGTTGCTGAACGATCACTTGCGTGCCTTCAAGCCGGGGAGCATCGCCGTCAACGATTCTCTGCAATTTCCTGCCGCAGATGGCCTCACAGCGTCAAATGCTCGGTGGCTCCGTGACCATTTGGCCCCTGAATTTTCAAGCCGGTTGATTTCCTCGCGGCCTTTAGTTGAGAGTTTCCTCGCCGAACAAATCTCTGCTGAGGCGCCGTTGTTCGCGGAGTCCGTACGCCTGACGGTCGCCATTCTCGATGAGGTATTGAGTGATCAGGTGGTGGTTGCGTCTGGCACTTCCCTGCTTGACCTTGACTGGGCCTTTCGTGACAGAGCTGCACAGCTCGACGTTGAAGTTGCTTATCCGCCACACACTGTCGTTTATCGACCGAGCAGTACTCTTGAGGCCGAGCATCGCATGCAGCTCGACCTGAAGCTGCAGCCAGGAGATCTTGTATTCCTCTCATCTGGTATCCGTTATCTGGGTTACACCAATCGGGTTGGGCGCTGGGCTTACCTGCTGCCCACGGGAGAGTCGACCGCCCCCGATTGGGTCAATGAGGGGCTTTCGCGTTTGGCTGACGTTGCCGAACGAACTGCCGAGCTTATTAAGGTAGGACAGGGGGCAACCGAGGTTCTTGAAGCTGCGCGTTCCGCTATGGTTGGGTTGGTTCATTCGTCCACAGTTATCGACCGTATTGGGCGATTGGAAGAAGGCTCTGTCGAGCTTGAATCGGTCGTTGCGCCGCTGAGAGGTTGGGGTAGTGCCTATCGGCTCGGGGCCAACACCGGCTTGGCGTTCACCCTCTCCACCACGATGCAACCGCTCGGACCGAGTGCTCCGCCAATGTCACTACTGCTGCTGGATACGGTCCTAGTTAGCGCCGGTGGTACAGAATTCGTGGTTCCCTTGCAGCGTACACCGCTACTGATTGATTAATGGAGGACGAACGTGCGTGTGAAAGAGGTTGAGGATGGTTTTATCCTTAGGCTCGAACAGGGTGATGAACTGATCGCGTCACTTGCTGAGTTTATGAAGGAACGTGACATCGGTTCGGGTGCTGTTACTGGATTAGGGGCCGTCAATCGAGCCTGTCTTGGTTGCTACCTGCTTGAGGAACAAGATTATTCGGCACGTGAGTTTGAGGGTGACATGGAGGTCGTTGGGCTGACGGGAACGCTTAGTTGGTATGATGGCGAGCCGTTCCCTCATATACACCTGGTGTTGACTGATGGGAATTTTCAGGCTACCGGTGGACATTGCTTTGAGGCCCACGTCTCGGCGACGGTAGAAGTCATCGTTCGGACCTACGAGGCTCGCATCGAGCGGACCAAGGATGAGGCAATTGGACTCCACCTCATGGAATTCTAGGAACCTTGTCTGTCCGGTTTGCATTGCGGTGTGTTTGCAGAGCTTGGGAAGACAAATCTCCCTTAGATGCCTGCCAACTAACTGAAGGAATATGCTCCGCTTGCCTGAAGGGGTTGTTGCGAGGATAAGCGTGCCCTCAATAACTCAAACGGATGATCTTTGAGAATTCCGCTACTCTCTGGTCGACCTCCCATTGCTGAGACTTATGGCCATTAATCATTAGGCAGAAGGCCACCGTCCTCCCGGATTCGGTATGGGCATATCCGGACAACGTGTTGACACCGCGGATATGTCCTGACTTCAGGCGCAGTTCGCCTACCAAGGGAGGGTCTCGAAACGGTCGTGGGTTGAAACCATCCATGCCGCTAATCTTCATTGAAGCTACGAATTCGGGGCCAAAGTGAAAGTCGGAGTGGGCGTGCTGGAGAAGCTCGACAACCTGACGTGGCGAGACACGATTTAGGTTGGAGAGCCCGGAACCATCAGCTTGTACATAGTCGGTCAGCGATGTGCCGAGCGTTTCGTTTCGAAACTGAGCGACAACGGCCAGGCCCTTTGACGCGGTCCCAGGGTGGCCGTAGTCAGCAGCCCCAAGGGTTTTGAGAATTGCCTCCGCCATTACGTTGTTGCTGTACTTGTTGACGTCCAGGGCTAAGCGACCGAGAGGCTCGGAGTGAATCGTGTACAGAAGCTGGAGTGGTTTGGGCAGGCCGCTGCGTGAGTTGTCCGGATGGGTGCCGTCGGAGAGCATCAGGGTAGCAAGTTCATCGATCGTAGGTCTGCGTACCTCACCACTGATCTTGACTCCTGCTAGATTTAGCAGCGCGTGCAGGCGCTCTCCGAAATAGAGTGCTGGGTCTTCAACTGCAACCCATTCATCGCCCTTGCGATAGGCGGAATAGTTCGCCATTAAGGCACCAATTGGGGCGTGGTAGGCCTCCTGGACTTGTACACCGCCAGGCCAACTTTGCCCGAACCGTTCGTTGTCGAAGTAGCGGTCGTCAACCACCAGGTCGCCATTGATTAGTGTAATGCCGCGGGCGTGGATGGCCCGGGCAGCGACCCACAATTGTTCCTCGACAATATCGGGGGCCCCACGACCAAGCGCCCAGAGATTTCCGGTGATAGTTTCATCGTCTGTGCCAAGCCGATTGCCCGTGTAGGCCAAGGGCGTTTGCCAAACGAACGCTGGCCCCAAGCGCCATAGGGCAGCAGCAACAGTGAACAGCTTGTTTACCGATGCTGGGATGAGCGGCTTATCTGCGATGTAGTCAATTAACACCTCGCCGCTGGCCAGATCGACAGCTAAGATGCCGATCGTCGCCTCTTCGAGCGTCGGATGCGTGATGACCGCGGCAATTTCGCTGCTTGGACTTGGAGCTGGTTCCCTGTTCTGGGCTGTTACCAAGTTTGGCAGAGCGAGCAGGCATAGCAATGTCGCGAACAAGGCTCTCCTGTGACCAAGCAGGAGGTTCACCATCAATCAAGGTCGAAGATTCGGGGCGGTGGAGTGTCGCTCTTGTCGGCCCGCTTGAGCACTTCTTTGAACTTTTTTTCCAAGATATCGTCAGCTCGACTTTCGCGGTCCATGCCCTCTTTAAACATGGCTTCGGCTGCCACTTGCTTTGCCTCGCCGGCACTCAATGCTTGGTCCCAGCTGACCCCAGCTTTCTTTGGGCGTTCCTCGTGCAGAATGTCGCCATTGATTCGATCAATAACAAGCTTCGTTGAGCAACATGGGCACTTCATCTCCAGCGGTTCGTTTGGAGTAGATGTGTCAGACATGGGTTGCGCTCCGCATTATTGGTGACCAAAGTTAACGGTAGCTTTGCCATTGATCGCATACAACCATCAGCCTGATATCCTCGCAATCTATGCTTTGGCTCTCGTTTCGTATTGGAGCGTTTGTTCTCGGGTTGATGCTGATTTTAGTGGGAATTGTCGGCCTGTTTTTGCCCTTTCTGCAAGGATTCTTGCTTATCGCCCTCGGATTATCTGTGATGTCCTTGGTGTCCCCCGGCGTCGCCGGTTGGGTGAAGCGCCTTAAGGCACGTGGACGAGATATATGGGAGCGCTACAAGGAATAAGATCTTTACTCAACCAGACTTTGTCGAAGCTGGTGTTCGATGGATGTAGAAAACAGAATCGTGTCGTTGATCGCGTCTAGCACTGAGATAGTGTGCGCACTGGGCCTGGAAAACCAGCTCGTTGGCAGGTCCCACGAGTGTGACTACCCGACCACGATAAGTTCCCTGCCGATATGCACCGAACCTAAATTCATGGACGGTACTAGTTACCAAATCGACGAACGGATCAAAGCGATCCTACAGGAGGGTTTGTCAGTGTATCGGGTCGATGCAGCCTTGCTGGAACAGCTGGCACCAGACGTAATCATCACCCAAACACAGTGTGACGTCTGTGCTGTTAGTCTCGCTGACGTCGAGGCCGCTGTTTGTACCACCCTCGTTT